>Ga0314812_100031_pt1 | contig 24143 bp, 21 predicted proteins | sample STEome_9_FD_202336 | JGI IMG/M metagenome (GOLD analysis project Ga0314812, IMG submission 202336) | Metatranscriptome of soil surface biofilm microbial communities from soil inoculated with nitrogen-fixing consortium DG1, State College... ...
CCCTTATCCCCCCATCCCCTTATCTCCCCATCCCCCCATCCTCTTTCCATGCCCAATTTTCTATTCGTCAGCGTGAGCAAATCGCCGATAGAGGAAGTCTAGGGCGTAGTTACGCAGGTTGTAGTATTCCGGGTCTTCCATGATGCGGCGACGGTTGCGGGGGCGGGAGAAGGGAATATTCAGGATTTCGCCGATGTGGGCGGCTGGGCCGTTTGTCATCATCACAACTCTGTCGGCGAGGAAAAGGGCTTCATCAATGTCATGGGTAATCATGAGTACGGTGACTTGATGTTCGCGCCAGATTTGCAGGAGTTCTTCTTGTAATTCTTCTTTGGTGATGGCGTCTAGCGCACCAAAGGGTTCATCGAGAATTAAAACTTGGGGACGAATGGAAAGGGCGCGGGCGATGGCTACTCGCTGTTTCATCCCACCAGAAATTTGACTGGGTTTTTTGTCGGCGGCTTCTGTTAGTCCCACCATTGCTAAATGTTCTCTGACAATTGCGCGTTTTTCTGCTTTGGTTTTTTTGGGAAACACGGAATCAACGGCTAGGTAAACGTTGTCAAAAACATTCAGCCAAGGTAATAGACAATAATTTTGGAATACCATCATCCGGTCGGGGCCTGGTTCGGTGATGGGTTTTTCTTGCAGGAGGACGACGCCATCGGTGGGAGTGTTAAAGCCGGAAATCATATTCAGGAGTGTTGATTTGCCGCAGCCAGAGTGACCAATTATGCAAACAAATTCGCCCTCGCGCACTTTTAAGTCAACTCCATCGAGTACGGTGTAAGGGCCTTCGGAAGTTGGATAAATTTTGCTTACGCCTTCTATGACTAAAAAATCTTCGGCTTTTTGGGTTTGCTGTTGATTGATTTGAATTTTGCTGCTGGTTCCGTTTACTGTTTGCATGATGAATTTATACCAATCAATTTTTAATTAGAATTTTTTTTGAATGTAGACGCGCAGCGGCTTGCCGCAGGCTACCGCATTCGCGTAGCGTCTCGTAGAGAAGAACGCAAAGGAAGAGATAGGTAATCTTGTGGACGGAAGGGAGTAATGGAGTTCAAATACTCATTAATGGGGTTCAAATACTCATTAATGGAGTTCAAAGCTTCATTAATGGGGTTCAAAGCTTCATTAATGAAGTTCAAATACTCATTAATGGGGTTCAAAGCTTCATTAATGGAGTTCAAATACTCATTAATGGAGTTCAAATACTCATTAATGGAGTTCAAAGCTTCATTAATGGAGTTCAAAGCCTCATTAATGACTGACAAATCAAAAAATATCCAGTTATTCTTGTGGGGTGGGCGTCTCGCCCGCCCAGTCCATAGGGCGGACAGGATGTCCACCCCACAATATTGGATAATTTATTTCTTTGAGTTCTATTAATGGAGTTTCTTTGTTGCCTTTTGCCCATTGCCTCTTGCCTTCCCAATAACTAAATAAATACTTCCTCAACCCGGATTTGCCGTTTAATTTCCAAATTTTTGAGATACTCTATCGGCTCTGATGGGTTAAAAACTTTACCATCAAATAAGTGAATCGGGTCATCTTCACCGATATCGAGTAGGCCGAGGTCGCGGGCAGCTGCACCAAATATGTCTGTGCGACACACTCTTTCAATTACCTCTACCCAGTTTTTGGGGAAAGGAGTTAAGCCCCAACGTGCTAGCTGAGTAATCATCCACAAAATTTCGGTGCGGTTGGGATAATTGGTTTTATTGACAAAAAACTGGTTGTATGATTTAAATTCTTGTGGTTCTGTACCGTTGCCGCGATCGTAAGGGTCAAGGAAACCAGGACGAACATACACAGGATCGATGTCGAGGTACTGAGAACGGCAGAGTATTTCTAAGATTTCTTCGCGGTTGCGGAGGTCGTCACAGTATTGACAAGCTTCTAATAGTGCTTTGACGAGGGCTAGATAAGTTTCTGGGTACTGCTGCGCCCAATCTTCCCGCACTCCCAAGACTTTTTTCGGTTGTCCTGACCAGGTTTCTAAGGCTGTGGCGGCAATAAAGCCTAAATCTTGATGAACAGCGAGGTAGTTCCAAGGTTCTCCGGCGCAGTAACCGTCTATATTTCCGGCTTTGAGTTGAGAAACCATTTCCATTGGTGGAATCACCATGATGCTGACATCGCTATCGGGATCTATACCACCAGCCGCTAGCCAATAACGCAGCATTAAGTTCACCATTGATGTTGGATGAGCTACACCCAAAGTTAAAATTTGGTCGGGAGCTGCATTAATGGCGGTTTTTAAGTCAACTAAGTTTCTCACGCCTTGGCTATACAATCTTTTGCTTAAGGTGATGGCGTTAGCATTGCGAGAAATATTTAGGGCATTGACTACAGGAATTGGTTTTTTGTCGCCAGCGCCCAAAGTCAAGGCTAAGGGCATTCCCGCCAGCATTTGGGCTGCGTCTAATTTCCCGGTAGCAATTCCTTGAGCGATTTCTTTCCAGCTAGAGGCACGAGTAAGGGTGATATTATCTAAACCGTATTTGGCTAAAAAGCCTTTTTCTTGAGCAACTATTAAAGGTGCAGCATCAGTTAAGGGCATAAAGCCAATTTGGAGATTGACTTTTTCTAAGCCGTTGCGGGATATATTCGTTGTTGCTTGGCGTTTTTTGAGTTGCTTTTGTTGGTTGAGGAAGTAAATCATTTCATTCCGCAGACTGTAGTAGCTGGGATGTTTGACCACTTCCAGGCGTTGACGCGGGCGGGGGATCGGGACTTCGAGGATTTGGCCGATATGGGCTTCTGGGCCATTGGTGAGCATGACAACGCGATCGCTCAACAATAACGCCTCGTCCACATCATGGGTTACCATTACACAAGTAACGTTGTGTTCATTGCAGATTTTCATCAATTGTTCTTGCAAACTCCCCCGCGTCAAGGCGTCTAACGCTCCAAAAGGTTCATCCAGCAATAACAACTTCGGACGAGTGGCTAAAGCGCGGGCGATGGCTACCCGTTGTTTCATCCCCCCAGATAACTCACTCGGACGTTTATTAGCCGCTAAACGCAGCCCCACCATATCAATATGTTCTTCGATAATGCTGCGGCGATCGCTTTTAGACTTACCCTTATACACTTCATCCACAGCAAGAGCGACATTTTCCCGCACTGTCAACCAAGGTAGCAAAGAATAATTTTGAAACACCACCATCCTATCTGGACTAGGATCTCTAACTTCTCTCCCCTCCAAAGTCACACCGCCAATACTCGCTCTATCTAAACCAGCAATGATATTCAGCAAAGTAGACTTACCACAACCAGAATGTCCAATTAAAGAAACAAATTCCCCTTGCCGAATTTTCAATTCAATATTTTTCAGAGCAATATATTTGCCCCCATTTGGAAGTTCAAATACACGGTCAACGTGGTCAACTTTAACAAAAGTACTCATAGCAATTTTGGATTTTAGATTTTGGATTTTGGATTTTGGATTGGGCATGGGGCACTTGTACTGAGCGTAGTCGTTGGCGCAGCCTCTCGCAGAGAAGTATTGGGCATTGGGAAAGGGGAAGATTAAATTTATTCCTTTTCCCTTTCCCTTTTCCCTTTAACCTTTTCCCCTGCCTCCCCTGCCTCCCCTATTCCGGTACAACTTTGCTGGCGATAAAGCCAACTAATCTATCCAACATTAAGCCGACTAAACCAACATAAATAAGTGCGAGAATGATTTCGCTTAAATTAGTTTCTGTGGTGGTATTGTAAGCGTCCCAAATAAATGAACCAATGCCGACACCGCCGACTAACATTTCTGCGGCAACAATGGCTAACCAAGATAAACCAATGCCAATACGTAAGCCTGTGAAGATATAAGGAACAGTGGCAGGAAATACCACTTTTAAGAAATACTTTGCTCCTTTCAAACGCAAAACTCTAGCTACATTTATGTAGTCTTGAGGAATTTGTTGTACGCCTACTGTTGTGTTGATGATAATCGGCCAAATTGACGTAATGAAAATTACAAAAATAGCTGAAGGATTAGCTTGTTGAAATGCTGCTAAGGAAATTGGCAACCATGCCAAAGGTGGTACAGTTCGTAAAACTTGAAAGATGGGATCTACTGCATTATAAACTAACTTGTTAGCACCAATTAAAATTCCCAAGACAATGCCAACAATTGCCGCTAAAGAAAAGCCTAAACCAACTCTTCCCAAACTACTAAGTATTTGCCAACCCAGACCTTTATCACTTTCACCATTATCAAAAAATGGATGAATAATAAAAGGGTTCCAAGTTTCTGAAAATGTTTCTATGGGCCCAGGTAATTTAAAGTTAGGGTTTAAACAAAGTAATTGCCAAATCACTAAAAAGATAGCTAAAGCTAACACTGGCGGCAGAATTTTTTGTGAAACTAATTTATTTAACTGCCTGCGCCGATTTTTTTTGATAGTACGATTTACAAGGATAGCTGCCATTTTTGTTATTTCTCTCGTGCATCAAAATTCAAGTTTGTAGTAAGGACTTTAGTCCTGATAATTTGTTAATGAGCGATAAATCGCTCACTACGAACTAAACTTTCTTAATTTTTAAATTTTGCAAATATTCTTCTGGTTTTTCTGGGTCAAACTTCACACCATTAAAGAAAGTCTCAATTCCACGCGAACTACTTTGAGGAATTTGAGCATCAGTCACACCAATAGCCTTGGCTGCTTGTTTCCACAAGTCTTCCTTATTCACTTGATTGACTATTTCTTGAACGTTGATATCTTTTGGTAAATAACCCCAGCGAATTTCTTCTGTTAAAAACCAAACATCATGACTCTTGTAAGGATAGGAAGCATTATTTTCCCAAAACTTCATGCGATATGGGAAATTTTGCTGAGTACGTCCATCGCCGAAGTCAATATTACCTTTCGACCTTTCTAAAATATCGGAAGCCGCAACATTAAAGTATTTTCTATCAGAACAAATTTTACACATCTCCTCTTTATTTTCCAAGCGATCGCACCATTGTTGAGCTTCCAAAATTGCCATTAACAATGCTTGGGCAGCATTAGGATTTTTATCCACCCAATCTTTTCGCATTGCAAAAGCTTTTTCTGGATGATCTTTCCACAATTCCCCTGTCACTAAAGCTGAATAACCTAATTTTTGGTTAACTAATTGAGCATTCCAAGGCTCTCCTACACAAAAGGAATCGATGGTGTTAACTTTCATATTCGCCACCATTTGTGGTGGTGGTACTGGTTCTAAAACCACATCTTGGTCTGGATTAATGCCACCAGCCGCTAGCCAATAGCGCATCCACAAATCATGAGTACCGCCAGGGAATGTAATGCCAAATTTTAAAGATTTTTTATTTGCTTTAGCTTGGCTAGCAGCTTCTTTCAGCCCTTTACTTTCTAAATTTACATTCAGTTCCTTAAATTTATTGGCTACAGAAATAGCCTGACCATTAGTATTTAATCTTGCCAAAATATACATTGGCACTTTATCGTTAATGGTCATCAAATAAGGCATAGGACTGAGGATATGTGCGCCATCAATACCACCGCCAGCCGAGCCAATTTTCAAGTTATCACGGGTAACAGGCCAAGATTTTTGTTTGATAACCTCAACATCCGTCATCCCATACTTGGCAAATAAACCTTTTTCTTTAGCAATAATCAAAGGAGCAGAATCAGTTAAAGCAATAAATCCTAACTTAGCTTTCGTTGTTTCCACCTTCGGTGCATTAGCCACAGTAGAAACATTAGCAGCTGGAGCAGCAGAAGGAGCATCGCTACTTGTTGAACTTGTACTACTATTAGAAGAACAACCGTGAGCCAAAATAGAAGCCGCAGCCGCAGTAGTTGTAGTAAAAATAAATTTTCTTCTGGAAAAATTTGTCATTTGTTATTAGTCCTTAGTCATTAGTCAACAGTCAACAGTCATCAGTCATCAATCAACAACCAAAGCTTCTTCCTTAACTTTTGCCCCAAAGTTTTTGATGAGTAAATCTTGCAATATTGGCTGTAAATCTTCACAGGGTATGCCTTTGATAATGCAAGTTCCGAGATGGGCATCTTTACCAACTTTGCCACCCATATATATGTCAACGCCTTCGAGGGTTTTACCATTTTTGCGGGTTTTAGTTCCCATCAAACCGATGTCTGCAACTTGAGGCTGTCCGCAGGAATTAGGACAACCAGTCCAGTGAATTCTCACGGGATGGGTGAAGATTAACTCTTCTTCTAAGGCTTTAATCATCCCCAGGGCGCGGTTTTTGGTTTCAATGAGGGCAAAGTTGCAAAATTGTGCGCCTGTGCAAGATACTAGCGATCGCGTCAATAAACCAGGGTTAATGGAAAATCTTTCTAGCAATGATTCTGTTAAAAATGTTGCTAACCTTGATTCACTAACGTTGGGAATAATGATATTTTGCTCCACTGTCAAGCGGATTTCGCCACTACCGTAAACTTCCGCCAGCCGTGCAATTTCAAACATATCTTCGGCATATAATCGACCGACAGGAATGTGCAAGCCTACGTAATTTAATCCTGGTTGCTTTTGTTTATATACACCAATGTGGTCGCGTTTTTGCCAGTCGATTTCATCTTTTGGCGCTGCGGGTAACAATGATTTACCCAAGCGATTTTCTACTTCTTGGCGAAACTTTTCTAAACCCCATTCATCAATTAGCCACATCAAACGGGATTTTTGCCGATTAGCACGTAAACCGCGATCGCGAAAAACTTCTAAAACAGCTCTACATACAGCTACCACATCTTCTGGAGCCACCCAAGCATTTAAAGGAATCGCCGCTTCACAACGTTTAGCAGAGAAAAAACCACCGACTAAAACGTTAAATCCGAATATTGGGGACGCAAAGAGTGTTGGTGATAAATTCCCCGTGTCCCTGCGTCCCCGTGTCCCCCCGTCTTCCCTAAATGCTGGCACAAAAGCTAAATCATTAATCTCCGCGTGAACTGAATTGTCTCTTCCACCAGTGATGGCAATGTTAAACTTCCGTGGTAGATTGCTAAACTCTGGATTGCCTTCGCCTTTGTTGGTGAGCATATCTTGAATTTGCTGTATCAACTCTCGCGTGTCGTACAACTCATCTGCATCTAACCCCGCCACAGGATCGCCTGTGATATTGCGGACGTTATCCATCCCTGACTGGACGCTGGTTAAGCCAACTGCGTGAAATCTATTAAAAATATCTGGTAAATCAGAAATCCTGATTCCCCGCAATTGAATATTTTGTCTGGTGGTAATATCAGCACTCCCCTCATCTCCGTAACGCTGCACTACTTGGGCTAAAACACGTATCTGAGTGCTGCTGAGAATACCGTTAGGCATCCGCAGCCGCATCATAAATTGACCTGGAGTGACTGGGCGAAAAAATACACCCACCCATTTGAGTCGATGATCTCGGTCTGTTTCGTCCATTGCTTCCCAACCCAAGGCGGCAAATTTTTCGATCTCACTCTTAATAGCGAGTCCATCTTTTTGGGCCTTGAATTTCTCGAACTTATTCAATTTGGCGGTGGTAGTTGCTGTGTCTGTCATGAGGCTGACTCTCGTTGCAAATTACTAATAAGCGTCAAAATTTGTGCTGATTACCCAATACCAATCAACCCGTAGTCCCATCCGGTGTTGTATCTACGAAGATTAGAATTGAAAAACTGAGATATGCAATTACGGCTGATTATTTATACTTGCGAAAATTCCAAAGTGAAACTTAAAATCCGTACTTTGTTGAGGCAAATTTGTTGCCATTTACATTTTGGGAATTTGTCAAGGAGTTTTGGCCGCTGTTTATGTAACAATTTCGATACTCATAAGTTAAGGTCAGATTTCTGTTAAAATCGTATAAATTGTTACGGTTTTTTAGTAAAAATGCAGAAAATGTATGATATCTATGCATTTTTTACATCACATTGACTTCTAAGTAATGCAAAGTGCTTATAGCAAAGGTATTTGAGATGACTGAAGTAATTTTCAAATACTATGTAGCAATGGTATTTAAGCGTTGACTGATGACTGTTGACTGTTGACTGTTGACAGCCAAAAGAAAAATATTTCACAAATAATTTAGGGCTGGTATAGTTCAATACGTGAGCAAAAATCGCAAATTGAGTTAGGGAACTCCAAAAAATAAATTATTCCGGTTCCCGTCGTTGACTGCTGAGTGTCAACCGTCAACGGTCAACAGTCAAGGCTTCGACTCCGCTCAGCCTTGACCCTGAGCGAAGTCATACCACTACGTGGAAGCAAGCTACGCGTAGCGGCGACCATAGGAGAAGGGTCAACAATCTTCTGTGGAATATTTTTTTACTTGGAAGTCCCTTACGGATATCAGCTTAGACATAAAGATTATTTCACTAGCTATGAAACGTCGTGATTTTATTAATTGGGTAGGTTTGGGTTTGATAGGGAGTTCTTTGCCTGTGGCGATCGCAGCTTGTTCTTCCCTGAAAAATATAGGATTAGAAGACTGGGTATCGGTAGGGCCATCGGCAGAACTAGATAAAACAGGTCAATTGCTGGCGAAGGAGTCACCTGTTGGGCCTGTGTTGGTATTCGGCACATCTAAATCTGGAAATCTGACGGCTGTCAGCCTTAGCTGTACTCACGCAGGTTGTACCTTGGGATGGAAAGCTGACACCAAAAAATTAGTCTGTCCCTGTCACGGTTCAGAATTTGGGGTTGACGGTAAAGTCCAAAGAGGCCCAGCAAAAGAAGCGCTGAAAACCTTTGCCGCCAAAATTGAGGGTGATTCGGTTGTAGTTAAACTAAGTTAAATAAATAGGGGCATGGGGCATGTTGACTGATGACTGATGACTGATGACTGATGACTGTTGACTGATGACTGGAAAATCAGGATTTATTCTCCTTGTCTCTCATCTCCCCCTCTCCCCATCTCCCCATACTTCTCTGCGAGAGGCTGCGCCAACGGCTCCGCTCAGTACAAGTCTCCCCATCTCCCCATTCCCCACTCACTTTTAGAATTGTGAACAACATCAACGAGCTTTTGACACAAGTCGAGACCTCATATAATGCAGCTGATTGGTCATCACTAATTGAATATTTACAACAATTAATTTTAGGGGTGAATTCTCAGCATCCAGAGATAGTTAAAAATCGAGAATATCTGCTCTCATTATGTCTTTCAATGTTAGATATGGGAGATTTTCAGCAACGCTGGGAAATTACCAAGGTATTAATTAACTTGGGAAATATTGCCATTCCATCACTGATTGAAATATTAAAAGATGAAGACGCAGAGGAAGAATTACGCTGGTATGCAGCCCGGACTTTAGGGGAATTTCAGCACCCAGATGCTATTACAGCTTTAGTAGAGTTATTGAGAAATGATGCGGATGAAGAACTGAAAAAAATTGCCGCAACAGCACTAGGACAAATGGGTAGTGTTGCTATTACTTCCCTCACAGAACTCCTAAAAGATGAAGATACACGACTTTTGGCAGTGCGATCGCTTTGTTGTATTCCCCAAACAGAAACCATTGCACCGTTGTTAAGTGTAGTCCAAGATCCACAACCACTAATTCGCGCTGCTGCAATTGAAGCCCTCGCTAACTTGGACGATGAACGGATACCACCAATTTTGGTCAATGCTTTGGATGATGTAGCCGCTACAGTTAGACGTGCAGCAGTAGTTGGTTTAGGTTTTCGCCCCGACTTACGCCAAGTATTCGATTTAGTGACGAGACTACAACCAAAGCTTTACGATATTAACCTTGATGTTTGTTGTGCAGCAGTCGTTACCCTTTCTCGTATGGGTTGTGATGAGGCTGCTAAACATTTATTTGATTTGCTAATTTCACCCCAGACACCGATAACGCTGCAATTAGAAACTATCCGCGCTTTAACTTGGATGAACACACCATCAAGCTTGAAATATTTACAAACAGCATTTTATCAAAGTGCATCAGAAACAATATGGCAAGAAATTGTCACAGTTTTAGGGCGAGTACAAAAGCCCCAGCTAACAACACCAGCCGCAGAAATTTTATTGCAAATACTGAAATCCCAACATCTAGCTACAAAAATCCCTAATATCAAAAGTGCCATCGCTTTATCTTTAGGACAGTTGGGCAAAATCGAGGCAATTGAACCATTAATTTCGCTGCTAGCTGACTCTAATGCATCAGTGAGGCTACATGCGATCGCTGCACTGAAAAATCTCGATCGAGAAGCTGCACATCAACAATTGCAGCAGTTAGCAAATAACGCTGCACTAACACCAGATTTACAACAAGGAATCGCCATCGCTCTAGCGGAGTGGTAAATTATCTTATGGGGCAAGTGAGAGTCAAGCAAAATTTCTCTTCAAAGGTCTCTCAACAATTCCTAGTTCTACAGACTAAAGTATTCCAAAATTAGGGTTGGATTCAGGCCTCATAATCTGCTGCATAACATAATGAATTGAAAAGTTTATCTAAAATTTAAGATATTCCAGAAAAAAGTAGTTAAGTCTTTTTTTGGCGATATTTGCTGAAAAATGCCGTGGAAAGCTGATAATTAACCAGAAAACTAGTAAATTCTGATTGAGACAAATGTAAATCCGAAAAAAAGACCTGTAACAAACCCTACTAATTTGTGGGGGAAAATCCATTAACTTAATGAAACCGATATAATGTAATGCAGGCTACATAAAAATGCGCTTAGAGCAGTTGCAAGCCTTTCTAGCGATCGCCCAAACCGGCAGCTTTCAACAAGCAGCGCGAACATGTGGTGTCACGCAATCGACCATTAGCCGTCAAATCCAAGCATTAGAAGCGGATTTGGGAATAGAACTGTTTCACAGAACAAGCCATGCCAAATTAACGCTAGCAGGTGAACGTTTGCTACCTCGCGTCCGCAAAATTTGCCAAGAATGGCAGACTGCTACCGAAGAATTAGCCGATTTAATAGCTGGAAAACAGCCAGAACTTTGCATTGCGGCTATTCACTCAGTTTGCGGTTCTTACTTACCACCAGTGTTACAAAAGTTTTGCCATGATTATCCAGATGTGCAATTGCGGGTGACATCATTGGGAAGCGATCGCGCCCTGAAAGTCCTCAAGGATGGATTAGTAGATTTAGCAATTGTGATGAATAATCGCTTTTTAACTACTGGTAGAGAAATGGTAGTAGAAGTACTTTATGATGAACCTATAGAAGTTCTCACCGCAGCTAATCATCCTTTAGCCCAATATGAATTAGTTCCTTGGTCAGAATTAATTCGTTATCCCCAAGTGGTTTTTAAAGATGGTTATGGGATGCAACGTTTAGTACAAGATAGATTTGAGCGAATGGAAGCTACACTCCAAGCAGCTTTAGAGGTAAATACCCTAGATGCCTTTCGGGGAGTGGTGCGCCAAGGGGAATTGATAGCTTTACTACCTCAATCAGCATTAGTAGAAGCACGTCAAGACCCCACCCTAGCCATTCGTTCTCTAGCTAGCAATGGTATTGGTAGTTTACCAGATAATTCTACTTTCACTCGTCGGGTAGTAATGGTTACCACTCAAGACCGTCTGCAAATTCCTCCCATCAAGCACTTTTGGCAACTCGTACTAGAAAATATCCCATTACAAATTGACCAGCAGCGATCGGCTTGTTGAATGTTATGGGGCATGGGGCATTGTTAACTAAACTAATGACTAATGGCTAATGACTAAGTGGATGTAGGTTGGGTTGAGGGACGAAACTCAACACTTAAAGTCTTGTATTTGTTGGGTTTCGCTTCGTTCAACCCAACCTACACATCTGTTTCATTTTTTTCTGGAATTAGTATAAACATCTAGCCATTAGAGAATGATAAAAAGAGGCAAGCACATCCTGTTAAGCTATCTCAAGATTGCTTTGATATCACAAGGAATATTTAAAACGTGAAGATTACGCAAGAGGTATCACTAATTAGTCGTGGTAGCTTTCGGGAGTCTCAAGAGTGGGCTGTGATTCAAAATGAGATCCGCAGTGCTGTTGAGTTAATTGTTTGGCCTCCTGGAGCATTAACTTTCACAATTAATCCAACCCTGCATGGTAATGGTGTTAAGCCTATTAAAACTGCTTGTATGACTGCTCTTCAAAAAAATTTTGGCTGGCAACTTGAAACTAAAATTATATATGCAACTAAAGCACCCGGACGAGTAGATGCTACGAAAGTTTTGGATAAATATCTGTTTGCTCTTGAATGGGAGACTGGGAACATTTCATCCAGTCATCGTGCAGTTAACAAATTAGTTCTGGGAATGTTACGAGGTGTCTTTTTAGGTTCAGCTTTAGTGCTTCCTAGCCGTAGTCTTTATACTTATCTTACTGACAGAATTGGAAATTATGAAGAATTAGAACCTTACTTTGATGTGTGGCGAGCAGTAAAGATAAATGAAGGATTTTTAGAAATATTTGTGGTTGAACATGATGCTATAGATAACAACGTGCCAAGGATAACCAAAGGCACAGATGGACGCGCTCTAATTTAGAGAAGCAAAATTTTGCATTTTTACTTGTGTGAAAATAAATCTAATTGCGTTGATTCTTGTTCTTTAATTTTAACTTTCTTCTTTCCTCTTGCTGATTCCCATTCTTCCATGTTTCCATTTGCTAAGTCAGCTAATCGCACAACTGCTGGCTCTATATCGCCAATTTCTATACCTAACCAATATCGATGTAACTTTTCAGCAGCATAGAATGTAGTACCAGAGCCGCCAAACGGATCGATCACGATTTGTCCTGGGTTTGATGCCATAGCAATGATGCGTTCAAGCATAATCGGAGCCAATTCATTAGCTCCCCTTTTTTTATGCTGACGATGCCTTACTGGTGGAATATCAGCCCACATTTCTTCAAGTTCAGTCCAAAAAGTTTCCTCAGCGTTATCAGCATAGGAAGCATCTTCCCAAATATCTTCAGGAGTATCCCAAATATCCATTAAGTTAATACCTTGAGGATTTAGCTTTTTTCTGTGTCCACCGTAATCTCTGATTTCTCCACCACAGTGACGGCAAACTTGAATCGGTGTGTAAACCTTATTGAAAACGGCTGGTTCTCCTTTTGTGTAGTAAAGCAGTCCATAGTGAGCTGGAGACATTCTTTTACCACGGGGAAAAGCTTTAGGCATTCTGCACGCAATCCAGTGACGAAAAAGCATACCATTTTGGTTGAGATATGCACCATACTCAATACACCATTTAGGTAAGTTAAAAACGAATAAACTTCCACCTGGCTTCAATACACGTATACTCTCACTTAGCCATTGCTTCGACCATGTAAGATACTCCTCAGATTGCCTCTGGTCGTTAACACCTTTGCCATAATCTTTGCCAAGGTTGAAAGGTGGATCGGCAAATATAACATCAATACAAGTATCAGGAAGAGCTTTTAAAAAGTTGAGGCAATCTCCTTGGTAGAGAATGCCGTAATTGCTTTGATAAACCTCAATTAATTTATGATTAGTGACAGTTAAAGGTGATATGAGGCGAACAGCTGTCATTGAGGTATTCTCTTACTAACACTAATCTAAAATATTAAAGACTCTATTGACAATTGTCAATAGAGTCTGTTGTCGAAGCTGTAGTACGGGGTTGATAAGGCTTGCCGATAGGTTTATCTCTATAGCGTTGCATCTCTACTTCCTCTATGTAGTAAAAATGTCCTAGCTTTTGGGCTATAATCTGCCCATTCTTAATTAAATCGTGAACTCGTTGTCGTGTTATGCCGAGTTCTCTGGCTACTTCGCTGACGGAGAATAATTTAGGGTTACTTTGTTCTGGCATACAGGGTGAAACGTTTTAGCATCATAGGAGTAATAGACCTATCAACCTTATTGGTCTGCTTGAATCATAAAATCTTTGGGCGTGTCAGTGTTGTTTTGAACGTGTGTACTTGGGGGCAGGACTTACCCTGGTGATGCTATCACCTTTCGCTCATTGTCAGGAAAGAACAGTTACACCCGCACCATCGCTGGATTTATCTCCTTTTCTTGCACCTCTTGACAAAAATGCAATTATATTATTTTTTTCACCAATGACTAATGACCAATTTTAGGGAATTCGTACAGAAAGTAGGTAGCGGTAACCACACAGGGGAAAATTTAACTCGTGCCCAAGCAGCCACCGCTACTAAAATGATGCTGCTGGGTGAAGCTACACCGGCCCAAATTGGAGCGTTTTTGATTGCTCATCGAATCAAGCGTCCCACTGGGGAAGAGTTAGCGGGAATGTTAGATGCTTATGACGAACTCGGCCCAAAACTGCAACCCATAGTCTCTGAGCGGCCGGCGATGGTTTTGGGCATCCCTTACGATGGCAGAACCCGCACTGCACCAATTAGTCCGGTGACAGCTTTGCTACTCGCCGCAGCTGGACAACCAGTGGTAATGCACGGTGGCGATCGCCTGCCAACTAAGTATGGTTTACCTTTAATAGATATTTGGCAGGGTTTAGGAGTTGATTGGACTGCCTTACCTTTAACTAAAACCCAGCAAGTTTTTGCACAAACGGGAATCGGCTTTATTTATCTACCTCAATATTTCCCCTTAACTACAAGTATTTGGGAGTACCGCGCCCAACTTGGTAAACGTCCGCCTTTGGCAACAATGGAGTTAATTTGGTGTCCTTATGCTGGAGATGCTCACGTAATTGCAGGGTTTGTTCATCCGCCCACTGAAGGGATGTTTCAGATAGCCTTAGAACTACGGAAAGTAACAAAATTTACATTAGTGAAGGGATTAGAAGGTAGTTGTGACTTACCACGCGATCGCACTGCAATCATTGGTTTATCTTCATTGGTAACATCCCAAGAGATAGAACGATTGCACTTAGTACCGCGCGATTATGGTTTTTCCACCAAAAACGTACCCCTTGGAACTACTGAAGAACTGTTAGCGGATATTCGAGAGGTTTTGGCAGGTAAACCAGGGGAATTAATGCAAACCGCTCTATGGAATGGCGGATTTTACCTATGGCGCAGTGGAATTTGTCCAAATATACCAGAGGCTTTAGCTAAGGCAGAAGAATTATTCACCAGTGGTGTGGTAGCAGCTAAACTCCAAGAACTACAAAAATTGAGTGTCAGCTGGGGCCATATCCTTTAGGGTGTGAGGGAATTCTCGAAAATAGATTTTTGTTGTAACCAATCTTGACCGACTTGGATGCTGATATCCGAGCCAAGGTTACCAGTACTTTCCACACGCACTTCTCCAAATCCCAAAGTGTTGCGAATGGATTCGGCACTGTCACCATCTCCTTGTTGGGCGACGATGTGAGTTACTTCAAGAGGTTCGCCCCATGCCTTGGCTATGTAAATATTGCGATAACCAGATTTTTCCAAAGCTCGAATTAATGGTTGGAGATTGGAGCGATCGCCACCTGTACTATCTTGAATTGCTACACGTAAAGAACGTGGATCGGCCATCTGCCGTTGCTGTTGTTCCTCTGACTCCAGACCAAAGTGCTGAGTCATGAGTTTAGCAATACCCCTTTTGCTGGGTAACCAATAGCTAGCCTCAAACTCATTCTTTTCGCTAAAGCGACCTGGTAGCATGAGCATTTGCATGTTGGAGCGATTTGTCCGCACTCCAAAACCCAATAGTGCCACTAATTCTTCAACTGTCAAGTTAGTGTCAATGTGTTCTTTAACGACATCAAGAACCTTAGGTAATTGAGCCACAGTGGCCGGGTTGAGAGTCTGATCCATCAAAGCACGCATTACCATTTGTTGGCGCTGAATCCGACCAATATCTCCGAGTTCGTCATGACGAAAACGTAGCAATTGTAGTGCTTGATCGCCGTTGAGATGTTGCTTACCTGCTTTCAAATTGATGTACAAGTGCTGGGAATCATCTTGATACTTCATATCTTTGGGGACATAAACTGTTACACCACCCAAAGCATCAATTAGCTTGCCAACTCCCAAAACGTTAATTCTGACATAGCGATCGATTCCGACGCCACCCAAGAGATTGCTGATGGTTTTAGCTGTCAAAGCTGGCCCGCCATCGACATTGGCAGCATTAATTTTTTTGACTCCATAACCCTCTACTTCTGTGCGTGTATCTCTGGGAATGGAGAGCATAATTATTTTTTTCGTCTCTGGATCGAATTTGACCAAGAGCATCACATCAGAAAGACCATCAAAGGAGTTGACTTGGGGTAGGTACTTCAGATTTTTAGTTTCTTCAGGAGGGTTTTGGATATCTGGCGGTAATACGCTCATACCCATAACTAACAGATTAACCGGGCGAGTTAATTCTGAAAATCGCAACACGCCTCCAGAAATGCGATCGCTATCAAACACCGCTTCATCCTGTGGGCTGAGTTGGGCTTGCTGCAAAGGCGTACTAGTCAAAGAAACTGCCAACAACGCCCCCGCTGTTGCCGACACCATTGCAATCCCACTCATACCCACCCAAAACCACAGCCAACGTCCGGATTTCGAGTTGTGGGGAATTTTTTTCACGGACTTTGAGGCTTTTCCCGATTGGTTTTCTTCTGCCGAACTTCTTTGAATGGTCACAGACTTCCTCACACTTACTCACTAATCAAATTCGGTAAATTTGCAGACTAAAATACGAAAGACAAATCAACCCATAATACCTAACTCTTAATTATTAGTGTTCACTTTTTTAATGCAGTGTCAACCACAACACTTATAGCAGTATTTTTCCTTCTTTTGGGTAAATCTGGAGATGTTTTACTGAAGTATGGCAATAATAAACTGGATTTGACTAGATAGTATGAAGAAATCAATCGTAATTTTTTTAATCTCAGTAGAATTACCGTTAATTTTCACTTCCAAAAATTAAGATAAGTACTTGCCAACCACCCGTTCTGCTAAACCACTAAATCCTGGTAAACGCCCAGATTTGCCTTGTATGAGGCGGAAAATCAACCAGATACTCACTACAAAATAACCTGATGTCAGAAAACTATTGAGGATAAATAAACGTAGTGTAAAAAAATCTGAAGTTGCTGCTCCGGTAGTCAATAATGAATATCCCAACAGCCAAGTAAGTGCCAAAGTAATAGACAGACGACTAATAGCGAGTTGTTCCCGACCACCTTGGCGGCGATAGAGAGCCCACAAAGATGGAAAAAAACCGATAATCGGAATTAAATATAAAATTAGCTGTATTTTGGGTATGGGGTATGGGTCATTGGGCATTGTGAGTGTTGACTGTTTGACTGTTGACTGTTGACTGGGGAGTTATTATTCCCCTTGTCCCCTTGTCTCCTTCTCCCCCGATCTCCCCATCTTCCCATCTCCCCATCTCCCTCATCTCCCCACACTTTTTTGACAATTTTCCATTGGGCTTAGTCTAACTCCTAAACTAGAAGGATGAATAAGACTCGTATAGTTAGAGATAATAAACTGTAAAGAAAGATTTAATCTTGTTCTATTCCGCAATCAGCTGAAAATGCAGACACGTAAGCTACTTGACTGGTGGCAGACATTTACACCAATGGCGCGAATCACGGCGATCGCGTTATTCGTTCCGCTGCTAGTTCTCAATGGTTGGGCAATTTCGGTATTTTTTAATTATTTCCATTCTCTCATAGTCATTTTAGTCGGAGCCTCGGTGCTAGCCTTTCTGCTCAACTACCCGGTAAGCTGGATGGAGCATCATGGTGCAAGGCGAGAGCAAGTTGCTATTTTAGTATTTCTCCTCGCTTTATCGGTTTTATTAGCATTGGGTGTGACACTTTTTCCTTTAGCCCTCACCCAAGCGCAGCAATTGGTGGCTCGTTTGCCAGAATTAATTGACTCTGGACGCTCTCAGCTGATGATTCTAAACGAAAAAGCTGAGACTTTCGGTTTACCCATCAACCTCGATGCGTTAGTAGTGCAAATCAACGATCGCGTCAAAGGACAATTGCAAGCCATCGCTGGACAAGTTTTAAATCTGGCTGTAGTCACATTTACCAGTCTGCTAGATTTTTTGTTGACGATGGTTTTGACTTTCTATCTTTTACAGCATGGAGGCGAACTTTGGCAAAGTCTGGTGGAATGGCTACCTGCTAGATTTCGAGATCCGTTTTCTAAAACCGTGCGCTTGAGCTTTCAAAATTTCTTCATCACCCAGTTAATTTTATCTACTTGTATGGCTTCAGCCATGATTCCAAGTTTTTTGTGGCTGAAAGTGCCATTTGGCTTGTTATTTGGCTTAACTATTGGCATCATGGCTCTCGTGCCCTTTGGTGGTTCTGTAGGCATTGCTTTGACTACATTATTAGTAGCATTGCAAGATTTTTCAATGGGTGTGAAAGTTTTGATCGCGGCTGTCATCGTACAACAAATTCTCGAAAACTTAATTGCTCCGCGAATTTTAGGTAGCTTTACTGGTTTAAACCCCGTTTGGGTGTTAATTTCAGTTTTAACAGGCGCAAGAATTGGTGGGCTTTTAGGTGTAATTGTCGCAGTACCCACAGCTGTTGTCATCAAGACTATTTTAAGTGCAGTGCGTATTGGAGGGTTCAGTAGTGAAACCGAAGACGACACTACAGGAGAAATAACTGCGTTGGTTGCACCAAAGCAACCTCCGGAAATTGATGCTAAAAACCCTCTCAGCATTTCAGAACCAACATTACCTTGATAGTCAGCAACTTAAAATTGCTGAGTGAAGCTGAGGAATAGAAAATAGGAAGTCGAGAAAACTTTCTCATCCTGAGAGGATGTTTTAAAAGCCCTGAATGATGCATCAAATACTTTTAGATCCCCTAAATCCCCTTAAAAAGCGGGAGTTTAATTTTAATTTTCCTTTAAAAGGGAGTTAAAGGGTATCAATAAGTGCTTAAAGTCACAGTCAAAAACTTTTAAAACAACTTCTTAAGAGGATGTTTGAAAAGTCATGATTGATGTATCAAAATATTTTTTACCCCTCCCTAACCCTGCCCTTGTAAAGGGGAGGGAACTGGTTTTTTCTAGTTTCCCCCCTTTATAAGTGGGAACTAAGGGGAGTAAAAATGTAATTCAAATCACAGTCAATCACTTTTCAAACAACCTCTAAGGGTGGCTGCATCAAGATGGCTCAACAATTGAACCCATAAACAAAATGCTTCCTGTTTGATTATCTCTGATGGCACAAAAGAAGGGGCGATCGACAATCATACGGAATGGTTCTGGCTCTGGTCTTAAAGATGTTGCTACTATTCCGACAGAAGTAGTTGCAGCCGCTTCAGTGCCTTCTTCATTCACTTCCAAAAAAGTTTTATGCTTAACTTGGCTAATGGCAAAATTTTGACCCATGCCGGAAAAATTGGCTTTGTTGCTGAAAGCTTCTTCCATACCTAAAGCTTTCAAACTATTGTTAAGTGAAATATCGTATTCCGTTTTGAAGCGGGGTAAACGGATAAATCCTTTTTGTTTGTTGAACTGAGTCATCCATTTTTCCCAGTTCTCAACATTTAAGCTTTGAGAAAAGGCTTTGAGATTAGAGTTTTCCTTGGGTAAGAAGATATAAAAACTCACTTTACCATCTTTACCATAAGGTAAACTCACTGCCTGAAATTGTTGATTTTCATAATATTTGTAATCACCCTCTTGTGACATCATCTGGTGTTTTTTTTGCTTGCCAGATGTGATGTAAAACGGATATTCAGCAGTTTGATTTTTGTCAAATTCGTTAGTCCAATTACCTTTGAAATATATGGCATTAATCAAGAATAAAACTTGATTGGGTTCAATTTTTTCGACTATTTTATTAATTTTGCCAGCAGTATTATCCTTTACCCAATCATTAATATTATTGATGGCTGTAGGATTTTTAAAGTTCAAATTACTGACCTTAGCTTGATAAAAATCCTCTGTTCTTTGGAGAAAGTCTGGCTGAAATTTTACCTCTTGATTTGCCCAAAGGGAGTTAGCAATTTTGAGCTGCACTTTCGCATCGGCATTCTCTAAAATTTGCTTTAATAATGCTGCGTATCCAGAGTTAATTTCTGACAAACTCATGCCCTGTAGTTCCAGGGTTTTTGCCATTGCTTGTTGAGTCGAACCACTAGCGCCATTGTAGGTCATTGCTAAAGCGATCGCTACACTCGAAGGTGAGATAAAAACATTTTTTTTCTCCACCATCATTTTTATTAACTTCTGAAAAAAGCTGGAAACCAAACTTATTATTTGACTGAATAATTTTAGTATCAGTCTTAACTGTTTTTTTTTCCAATGGGGTTTCTGGCTGGGGTAAACTAGATTGAGCAAGGGCACTTTTATTACTATCGACCTGAGAACACCCTAATACACCAAAGAGAACAACACTTGCAGCGGCCAAAACATAACGTCTGCCAAGACTAACCCCGTAACGTCTTTGCAGAAAATTTTCTTTCACATCAGTAAATTTTTGCCGATTCATTCTCCTACCTCACTTGCCAAAGATTATTAATCTGTGTCTCAGGGTTGACGCAAAGCCATGTCAATGATTAACTATTGCACTTGCTGTCATAGAAGAATGGCACTGTTACAGTTTTTGTAACAGCCAAAAATTAGGTCAGAGAAATTAAACACAAATTTTCAGATTGCCAATTCCGAATTGCTGCTTGAGGCGACTGTGCAAAGGAATTATCACCAATTTTGATTTGTACCAACATTGGCTAGTTATCTATAAACGTATTGTAGACTACGCAATAACCAAATAAGTAACCCTACAGAATTATTTACACAAGGGCAATTGACAATAGCTTTTAACCATTCCCTATTGCCTAAGTTTTGTGTGTAGTTGTCCGTTTTTACTTCAATTAATGGGTACAGTCCACCAAGCTAAAGCATAAGGTTGAGTTGCATCATTGAGCTTTTGACGAAATTGGACGCGGATTTTGTAATTTCCAGCCGCAGCAACGGGACAAAAAATATGTTCTACACTATCGATTTGACTGATTGAAGAACAAACAACACCATCATCTTTTTTAGCATCAGTTTTTACTAAGTAGAGGTCGAGGTTATTCAAGCCGCGATCGCGAAAATTTTCCCCTACGTCATACTGCTGATTCTTATTGCTATCATTGAGTTCTACCAATCGATCCCAATTCAGAGTAATCGCTACAAAACTACCTTTTTTTAAGGGTTTTGCTAAAGAATAATCAACAGAACCTCCAACATCGATTGTGCGATAATCCCATCCAATGGAAGGCACCACATCTGAAGGCTGCCATTGACCAGCATTAAATTGCTGATAAGCACGAAAGACATTCAAATGACCTGCTCCCATTTGAGCATCCAAAGGAATCTTTGGATCTTTGTAAGCATCAGAAGCCAGCCAATCTTGATTTTGTTTATCAATTAATGTCCGAGTCATTCCCAAACGCAAACCATCTCCGCTATCTTGGATTTTGTCTGCTGAATTAAGTAATACAGCTTTCATCACTTCATGACGCCGAGAATCTGTACTCCAATGATGTTGTTTTCTTCGCAACTGTCGATCGCCAAGTTCCTGCAACAAAGCAACACTAGCAGTCACTTGGGGTGCTGCAAAACTTGTCCCTGTAACCTTGTTCAATTTGCCATCTGCATTAAGTAAATTGATGTTACTACCAGGAGCAACTAAACTGATAGCGCGACGCCCACCAATATTAAATTCTTTCCCAGCTAGCCGACCAGTGGCTCCTTGATTGACACCAGCCAGATTAGCAACATCTACTTTATTAAAAACTCCCCCCCTGCGGGATGAAAAAGCCACGTTCATTCCGTTAAAATTATCTGTAGGAATGGGTATACCACCTTTTCCTTGGTTGCCAGCAATGGCATACAAAACATCATGAACGCGACTAGACCAGTCAACACATAAAGTTAACAAAGCATTGCCATCTAGAGCCGCCTGTGGTCGAGGATCGCGACTCAGAGGTTCGCCAAAACTAAAGTTAATTGCACGGACATCACCACTATTTTGCAGTGCTATATGCTGTGCCGACAAGCACTCTTCTGGCTGACCCATATTTTTAGTAGAGCCGACAGCAGACGAATAAAGTCGCGCTCCCGGAGCAACTCCTGGTATGCCTTTGTCTTGACTTACCATCACACCAGCAACATTGTAAGCATGGGAGTCAACACCGCTATTAGACTTAGCTGGCCCATTGCGTAAGAACACCGCAGCCAAAGATATAGCGCGGTTTTTAGACACCGCCTTATCCCAACCAAACATTCCCGGCCGACCGATTTCTACTTGACCAATAGCAATCTTGCGACCAATTAAATTATAAGGAGTTTGGTGTAGCTTGATAGCATCAATACCGTTAGTTCCCAAGGGAGACTCTAAAACTGAAGCAATCACCGGCGCACTCAAACACGAAGCACTCAATCCCCAAATTATCCAAGTTAGTTTTTTAGTCATTAGTTATTTAGTCATTGGTCATTAGTCATTAGTTATTGGGCATGGGGCATGGGGCATTGGGCATGGGGCACAAGAGGCTCCAGGGGAAAAATTTATCTCCCCATCTCCCTATCTCCCTATCTCCCCATACTTCGGCTCCGCTCAGTACAAGTCTTCCCATCTCCCCATCTCCCTATCTCCCTCATCAATCCCCATTCCCCACTCCCCAAAACCTGGGATCAAAGTTATAATATGCGGCTCAATATTTTGTTACAATAATTACAGACGAGGACGCTTAAAAACCCACTAGCCATGACCCAAAACCCATCTCAAAAGCCCATTGTAATTGCTCCATCTATCTTATCAGCCGATTTTAGTCGTCTGGGTGACGAAGTTCGTGCCGTAGATGAGGCTGGAGCTGACTGGATTCATGTTGATGTAATGGACGGTCGTTTTGTACCCAATATTACGATAGGCCCTCTGGTTGTGGAGGCAATTCGTCCGGTTACAACCAAGCCACTAGATGTCCACTTGATGATTGTGGAACCAGAAAAGTATGTAGAAGGATTTGCTAAGGCAGGTGCTGATATCATCTCTGTTCATGCAGAACACAATGCTTCTCCACACTTGCACCGCACTTTAGGCCAAATTAAAGAACTTGGTAAAAAAGCTGGAGTCGTACTTAATCCTGGCACTCCTCTAGAGTTAATTGAATACGTTCTAGATCTGTGCGATTTAGTATTGATTATGAGCGTAAATCCTGGCTTTGGCGGTCAAAGCTTTATCCCTGGTGTATTGCCCAAAATCCAAAAGCTGCGCCAATTATGCGACGAACGCGGTCTCGATCCTTGGATTGAAGTGGATGGAGGTCTCAAGGCTAATAATACCTGGCAAGTTTTGGAAGCGGGAGCCAATGCCATCGTTGCTGGTTCGGCTGTATTTAACACCAATGATTATGCACAGGCTATTACAGCAATTCGCAATAGCAAGCGTCCTACTCCAGAATTGGCGAAAGTTTAATTCATTTTTCCATTGACCATATTTTATAAAAGCTAGGTTAGGCAAATTAATTGCCCGACCTATTTTTATTGGAAATAAACAGGAGTCATGAATCATACAGAATTCTGACTCCTGAATTCTGAATTCTTATTCATAAAAAACTGGAAGCTATTTAAGTTTAGAACTTCCAGCCATTGCAATATAAATTGAAGTTTATAAACTATAAATAATCCAGGTTGGGAGGACTAGGATTACAATAGTCGAAAGAGAAGCAAGTAAGCCACTAGTTCTACCAGCCAAGACAATATTTTCACCGTAACTTTTCTATTTCCGTTCTTGATGTTGATGCTAAGCGTTCGCTTTATTAACTAAAGCAACATCAACCACAAGATAAAAAGCTTTATCAGCAGCACTCCCACCGTCTGCAACTCGGTGAAAGTTGAAGAAAATTTGGTTTGGGGAAAGCCACCTCTTCAAATTCTCTTGGCTTGAGCTTTTTCGGAAAAAGAACCACCAGTAGCAACGGTTCTATAGTTGGTCTTGGTGTAAGAATTATCTAATACATGAAGTGCTGATTATTTTTATAATCAGTTTGATGTATTTCATGTTGAAAACTAATGATTGATTTTATTTTTTAAATTACCTTGCTTGCCAGTCACCTCTATTTTGATTAAAGTTATCTTTTTTAGTTTAGCAATTTTGTCAGTATAAATTTGCCATTTTGGCAGATTTATAGTCATTCATTTTGATTTTGAACTTATTGAACGTCAATTTAACACATTCACAAAAACCCTTTTTCAAACTTCTCCCCGCTTTGGAGACTCCTATAGCAATCCCAAATAATTTGTGAAATATTACATGTTAGAGTTGTTGACTGTTAACAATCAAC
>Ga0314812_100032_pt1 | contig 24059 bp, 35 predicted proteins | sample STEome_9_FD_202336 | JGI IMG/M metagenome (GOLD analysis project Ga0314812, IMG submission 202336) | Metatranscriptome of soil surface biofilm microbial communities from soil inoculated with nitrogen-fixing consortium DG1, State College... ...
CCCCATTTCCCGCATCTCCCTCATCCCCCATACCCCATACCCAATTCTAAAAAATTACTGGACAATGATAAATAAATAATTTATATTATTAGATTGTGACCAAATGCCCAAATTAGTTTGCCTCCGTAATGTCATTCTGAAATAGTGTTAGCATCAAAGCCCGAACGGTGAATTTAAAGATGATAATTTAACTTAGATTGTTCATAGGCTGGTAAACTAAGAAAGCTTTTAGGTTAACATTGGAGCTTGTGAAGGACGAAGCAAAGCTAATCCTCAGCTTCAGACTAAACTCACTCGTAAGCCGACAACAAAAAGGCAAAGCTTTAAACAACAGTTTAAGGTCTTTAAAAACATGACATCTGAGCAGCAGTGCTAGCTCAGTGAACGGATACTGGGTGGTAAAGCCGCCTAAGTCCAACTGCAACAAGGCAGTCACCAACCTTGGGGAAGCCGTCCTTTGGGCAGATACAAATCAAAAACCCAGCGGCAACGCTGCCTGCAAAAAGTGCCACAGCAATTGCTTGGACAAAGGCATTGCTGCACACAGCCGAAAGCTGTAGCGCCTTGCATTGATTCCAGAAGTTACTTCTTCCCATTGGGAAGAGACTTGTGGCTGTTATGGCGGTCTCGTCACTGAAGCTAAACAGATTCGCCAAGCAGTACGGACACGGTTTGTTGTGTCCCAAAGTATTTGGAGTGGTTGAGACCATTCCAAATTTCCCAGGCTATAGCCTAAACTGACGCGTACAAAGCGTGTCCTCTAGAGTCGGATTACAAGGTCAGCAAGTAGAAAGGAGAACCAGTTACTGTGTCTGTAGGTATTCTCGGCACCAAGCTGGGCATGACCCAAATATTTGACGAAGCAGGAGTAGCCATTCCTGTTACCGTTATCCAAGCAGGGCCATGCACTGTTACACAAGTTAAAACAAAACAAACCGACGGTTACGCCGCCATTCAAGTTGGTTATGGCGAAGTCAAACCAAAGGCACTAAACAAACCATTGTTGGGTCACTTAGCTAAATCATCTGCCCCAGCATTGCGTCATTTGAATGAGTATCACACCGACAGCTCTAGTGATTATGCTTTAGGTCAGCAGATTAAAGCAGATATTTTTAGTGCAGGTCAAACAGTAGATGTAATCGGTACAAGTATCGGCCGTGGCTTTGCGGGTAACCAGAAGCGTAACAACTTTGGTCGGGGGCCGATGTCACATGGTTCTAAAAACCATAGAGCGCCTGGTTCCATTGGTGCTGGTACTACACCTGGTCGTGTGTATCCAGGTAAGCGGATGGCGGGGCGTTTAGGCGGTAGCCGCGTCACAATTCGCAAGCTGACTGTGGTGCGAGTAGACGCAGAACGTAACTTATTGCTAATCAAAGGAGCCATTCCTGGAAAACCAGGTGCTCTCGTAAGTGTTGTACCTGCAAAGCAAGTCGGTAAGTAGTCACTAGCCAATAGTCAACAGTCAACATTTGGACTAATGACTAATGACTAAGGACTATTGTACAGATGCGATTAATCGCGTCTCTACTAAGGACTAATGACTAAGGACTAAAAATGGTTGAAAGTGTAGTTAAAAATTGGCAAGGAGAACAAGTCGGCCAGACAAGCTTTGAGTTGCGAATTGCCAAAGAGCAAACAGCGTCTCATATTGTACACCGCGCTCTAGTACGGCAAATGACCAACGCTCGTCAAGGAACTGCCAGTACCAAGACTCGTTCGGAAGTGAGAGGAGGCGGACGCAAACCCTGGCGTCAAAAGGGTACTGGTCGCGCCCGTGCTGGTTCGATTCGTTCGCCCCTATGGCGTGGCGGTGGTGTGATCTTTGGGCCAAAACCCAGAGACTTCAACTTGAAAATGAACCGCAAAGAGCGCCGTTTAGCACTACGGACAGCATTCGTCGGTCGCATTGACGATTTGATTGTAGTAGAAGAATTTAGCGAACAGCTATCACGTCCAAAAACCAAAGATTTGGTAGCAGCATTAGCTCGTTGGGGAGCAGCGCCAGAAAATAAGACACTATTAGTATTGTCTGAATTTCCAGAAAACGTTTATTTGTCAGCCCGCAACATCGAAAATTTGAAGTTAATTGCAGCTGACCAGTTAAATGTTTACGATTTATTGCACGCTGACAAGATTGTGCTTACAACATCAGCTCTAGAAAAAATTCAGGAGGTCTACAGTGCCTAGCTTTGACCCCCGCTATCTTGCCGACTTAGTGCGTCGCCCAATTGTTACCGAGAAAGCGACCATATTAATGGAGCAGAATAAATACACCTTTGAAGTAACTCCAAAAGCATCTAAACCAGAAATCAAGGCTGCGATTGAAGATTTATTTCAAGTCAAGGTTGTCAAAGTCAATACCGCAGTACCACCACGTAAAAAACGTCGCGTTGGTAAATTTGTTGGTTTTAAGCCCCTGTATAAGCGAGCTATTGTTACCGTTGCACCAGGGGATGTAGAGAAGATTAGACAAATTCTATTCCCAGATGTCTAAAAAAGTTAGGAGTTAAGAGTTAGGAGTTAGGAGTAGAGACGCGATTAACCCTTGTCTGTACAAAAGTTAAGAGTAAAAAGTTATTCTCCCTCATCTCCCTCATCTCCCTCATCTCCCCACTCACCACTCAGCACTCAGCACTTAAAAATATGGGTACTCGTTCCTATCGCCCTTATACCCCAAGTACTCGGCAAGTAACGATTTCTGACTTCTCGGAAATCACCAAAACTGAGCCAGAGAAATCTCTAACTAAATTCGTACACCGCGCCAAAGGTCGGAATAATCAAGGGCGGATAACCAGTCGTCGCCGGGGTGGCGGACATAAAAAACTTTACCGGATCATCGATTTTAAAAGAGATAAGCGCAATATTCCCGCCCAAGTGACAGCCATCGAATACGATCCCAATCGCAATGCGCGCATTGCATTGTTGGAATACCAAGATGGCGAAAAACGCTATATTATCCAACCAAACGGCTTGAAAGTAGGGACAACAATTATTGCTGGCCCCGAAGCTCCCTTTGAAGACGGGAATGCCCTACCACTATCAAATATTCCCTTGGGTACTAGCGTTCACAACGTAGAACTGACCCCCGGTAAAGGTGGTCAAATTGTACGTGCGGCTGGTGCTAGCGCTCAAGTAGTGGCAAAAGAAGGCAACTATGTAACTCTTAAGTTGCCCTCAGGAGAAGTCCGGTTGATTCGACGTGAATGCTACGCCACCATTGGGCAAGTAGGTAACACTGACGCTAGAAACCTCAGTGCAGGTAAAGCAGGACGAAATCGCTGGAAGGGTCGCCGTCCGAAGGTCAGAGGTAGCGTCATGAACCCAGTGGATCACCCACATGGTGGTGGTGAAGGTAGGGCACCCATCGGTAGATCTGGCCCTGTAACACCTTGGGGCAAACCCACCTTGGGAGCCAAGACACGCAATCCCAAGAAACTCAGCAGCAAATATATAGTACGTCGTCGTCGTAAATCTTCTAAACGCGGTCGTGGCGGTCGTGAATCGTAAAGAGTTAGGAGTTATGACTTATGAGTTATGACTGAAATAAGTTGAGAGTAAAATCTAACTTCTAACTCATCATTCCTAACTCCTCACTCCTAAATTCTAATTCCGAAATCCAAAATCCAAAATTGAACTATGGGTCGTTCTCTAAAAAAAGGTCCCTTTGTTGCGGATCATCTTCTTAAAAAAATTGAAAAGCTCAACGACACTAACAGAAAAGAAGTTATTAAAACTTGGTCACGAGCTTCGACAATTCTACCTGTGATGGTCGGTCATACCATAGCTGTTCATAATGGGCGTCAACACGTTCCAGTATTTGTCAACGAACAAATGGTAGGACACAAGTTGGGTGAATTCGCCCCAACACGCACCTACAGGGGTCATGGCAAAAGTGACAAAAAATCGGGTAGGTAGTCATTAGTCATTAGTCATTAGTCATTGGTCATTAATTCTCAAAAAAGGACAAAAGACAAATGATAAGTGACAGAAGGCAAATGACCAAAATGGAGAAAATTATGGCTACTGATACTACTGAAGTGAAAGCGATCGCCCGTTTTATCCGCATTTCTCCCTTGAAAGTGCGTCGCGTACTCGATCAAATCCGCGGGCTATCCTATCGAGAAGCGTTAATTATTCTGGAATTCATGCCCTATCGCGCCACTGAACCCATATTGAAGGTTCTCAGAAGCGCTGCTGCCAATGCCGAACACAATGCTGGCTTAGATAGGTCTGAACTAATAATTACTCAGGCTTATGCCGACCAAGGGCCTGTCCTGAAACGATTTCAACCAAGGGCGCAAGGTCGAGCTTACCAAATTCGCAAGCCGACGTGTCATATTACTGTCGCCGTTGGAGCCGCCCCAGAAAAATAACGATTTAGTCAGAAATTTTAGAGGAAGCATTCGTGGGACAGAAAATTCATCCAGTCGGTTTTCGCCTGGGTATTACACAAGAACACCAATCCCGTTGGTTTGCAGTTCCGGAACGTTATCCAGAACTTTTACAAGAAGACCACAAACTCCGTACATACATAGAACAAAAGCTCGGTAGACTAGCTCAAAACAACGCCGGAATCTCCGAAGTGAGAATTGAGCGAAAAGCCGACCAAATCGACCTAGAAGTACGCACAGCTAGACCAGGGGTAGTAGTGGGTCGCGGTGGACAAGGTATAGAATCCTTGCGTACCGGACTCCAAGGGCTATTGGGTAGTAATCGCCAAATTCGCATTAACGTAGTTGAAGTGCAAAGAGTTGATGCTGATGCCTACCTAATTGCTGAATATATTGCTCAACAATTAGAACGCCGTGTTTCCTTCCGGCGAGTAGTGCGACAAGCGATTCAACGCGCCCAACGGGCTGGCGTCCAAGGTATAAAAATTCAAGTCAGTGGTCGCTTGAACGGTGCTGAAATTGCCCGGACAGAGTGGACTCGTGAAGGTAGAGTACCTCTACATACCTTACGGGCTGACATTGATTACTCTTATTGCACAGCAAAAACTATTTACGGCATTTTGGGTATCAAAGTATGGGTGTTTAAGGGAGAAATTATCCCTGGACAGGAAGAAACTGCACCACCACCCGCAGCTCGCTCGGATCGTGGCGATCGCTCGGATCGTGGCGATCGCGAACGCGAACCCCGCCGTCGTCAACAGCAACGCCGTCGCCAACAATTTGAAGACCGTTCAAATGAAGGATAAATGGGAATGGCCCATAGGGCATTGGGCATTGATAATGCCCCATGCCCAATGCCCAATGCTCAATGCCCAGTACTCAGTAGCTAATCATGTTAAGTCCTAGAAGAACTAAATTCCGCAAACAACAGCGCGGACGGATGGAGGGACTAGCCAGCCGTGGTAGTACCCTGAACTTCGGTGATTTCGCACTCCAAGCTCAAGAACCAGCTTGGATTACCTCCCGACAAATAGAAGCTTCTCGGCGGGCAATGACTCGTTATATTCGCCGGGGGGGACAAATCTGGATTCGGATTTTCCCTGATAAACCTGTAACCATGCGTCCTGCGGAAACTCGGATGGGTTCCGGTAAGGGTTCGCCAGAGTTTTGGGTAGCTGTAGTTAAGCCAGGGCGGATTATGTTTGAAATCGCTGGCGTTTCTGAAGAAATCGCCCGTGAAGCCATGCGCTTGGCTGCATATAAACTGCCAATCAAAACCAAATTTATTGTGCGCTCTCAACCACAGGAACAGGAGTAGGTTATGCCTCTTCCCAAGATTTCAGAAGCAAGGGAATTAAGCGACGAAAAACTTTCTGAAGAAATTCTCGCTATCAAAAAACAACTATTTCAGTTGCGCTTGCAAAAAGCCACAAGACAACTAGACAAGCCCCACCAGTTCCGACATGCTAAACACCGCCTAGCTCAATTGCTGACGGTGGAGGGAGAACGCAAACGGGCAGCAAATCAACCCCCGCAAGCAGAAAAGTAGGAGATTATGGCAGTCAAAGAACGAGTTGGCTTGGTAGTGAGCGACAAAATGCAAAAAACGGTGGTAGTGGCCGTAGAAAACCGCGCTCCTCACCCCAAGTACGGCAAAATTGTAGTTCAAACCCAGCGCTATAAGGTTCACGACGAAGAAAATCAGTGTAAAGTGGGCGATCGCGTCCGCATTCAGGAAACTAGACCTTTGAGTAAAACCAAACGCTGGAAAGTCACAGAAATCCTGAACGTCAAACCTACTTAAACCTCATAGTTGTTAGTTTTATAACAACATAACAAGGGAGCACAATCGTGATTCAACCCCAGACTTACTTAAATGTCGCAGATAATAGCGGTGCCCGAAAGCTAATGTGTATCCGCGTCTTAGGCGGAGGCAACCGTCGTTATGGTTTTATTGGCGATAAGATTATTGCTGTTGTCAAAGACGCTACACCCAATATGGCTGTCAAAAAGTCTGATGTAGTGGAAGCAGTAATTGTTCGTACTCGCAAAGCTGTAAAACGTGATAGCGGTATGAGTATTCGCTTTGACGATAACGCCGCTGTAATTATCAACAAAGACGGGAATCCCAGAGGCACGCGGGTTTTCGGCCCAGTTGCGCGGGAACTCCGCGATAAAAACTTTACCAAAATTGTTTCTCTGGCTCCGGAGGTGCTGTAATGGCAACCAAACAGGGTACGCCCAAAGTATTCCACAAAATGCACGTTAAAACTGGCGACACCGTACAAGTAATTGCTGGTAAAGACAAAGGAAAAGTTGGTGAAATTATCAAAGCACTTCCCCAACTGAGTCAAGTTATCGTCAAAGGTGTCAATATTAAAACTAAGCACGTCAAACCGCAGCAAGAAGGAGAATCAGGGCGCATTGTTACCCAAGAATTCCCCATTCATAGCTCCAACGTCATGCTTTATTCCACCAAGCAAAACGTTGCTAGTCGTGTTTGCTACACCTTTACGCCAGAAGGTAAAAAAGTGAGAAAACTTAAGAAAACTGGCGAAATTATTGATAAATAGTTATGAGTTAGGAATTAAAAGTTAGGAGTTAGGAATTAAAACTTAAAAATTAGGAAAGAAAAGTTAAAAGTTAGGAGTGAAAAATCACAACTCATAACTCACAACTCATAACTCATAACTCACAACTCATAACTCACAACTTACAACTCATAACTTTATTCCCTGACCAAGCCCAGGGATATCAAGACAAAAACTATGGCGACAACAAGACTCAAAACCTTATATCACGAGACAATCGTCCCAAAACTAACTTCTCAGTTTCAATTTACCAACGTTCATCAAGTACCGAAGTTGGTGAAAGTTACTGTTAACCGAGGATTGGGCGAAGCGGCTCAAAATGCCAAGGCGTTGGAAGCATCGATCAATGAAATTGCAACAATTACTGGTCAAAAACCAGTAGTGACCAGGGCGAAAAAAGCGATCGCTGGCTTTAAAATTCGTCAAGGTATGCCTGTGGGTATTATGGTCACCCTCAGAGGCGAAAGAATGTATGCCTTTCTCGACCGACTCATTAGCCTATCGCTACCAAGAATTCGAGATTTTCGCGGTGTCAGCCCTAAAAGCTTTGACGGACGTGGAAACTATACTCTCGGTGTTAGAGAACAGCTAATTTTTCCAGAGGTCGAGTACGATAGCATCGATCAAATCCGTGGTTTGGATATTTCCATCATCACCACAGCGAAAAACGACGAAGAGGGCCGCGCCTTACTTAAAGAATTAGGAATGCCCTTTCGCGATCAATAAGTTCATCTATAGAGGGAACGATGGCGGCTAACGACACAATTGCAGATATGCTGACGCGCATCCGCAATGCCAACCTGGCGCGGCATCAAACTACACAAGTGCCAGCTACAAAAATGACCCGTAGTATTGCCAAGGTGCTGCGGGAAGAAGGTTTCATTGGTGAATATGAAGAATCAGGAGATGATGTAAAACGCAATTTGGTGATCTCCCTGAAATACAAGGGTAAGAATCGTCAGCCTTTAATCACTGCCCTGAAGCGAGTTAGTAAACCTGGTTTGCGTGTTTACTCCAATAGAAAAGAATTACCAAGAGTATTAGGCGGCATTGGTATAGCCATTATTTCTACATCCAGTGGTATTATGACTGACCGCGAAGCGCGGCGTCAGAACTTGGGTGGTGAAGTGCTTTGCTACGTTTGGTAGCAAACAAAAGTGAAGAGTTAGAAGTGAGGAGTAAAAAGTTAGTCATAAAAACTCATAACTCATAACTCATAACTCATAACTCCATAAAGGACAAAAAATCATGTCTCGTATTGGTAAACGTCCAATTTCCATTCCTGCCAAAGTACAAGTGGCGATCGATGGCACTAAAGTTGTGGTGAAAGGGCCTAAAGGAGAACTTTCTCGCAATTTACCTGCCAACGTTATAGTTTCCCAAGAGGGAGAAGTATTACAAGTAACTCGTCGAGATGATACTCGTACTTCCAGGCAATTACACGGCTTGAGCCGCACTTTAGTTGCCAATATGGTGGAAGGAGTTTCTCAAGGTTTTCAACGCCGTTTGGAAATCCAAGGGGTTGGTTACCGAGCACAAATTCAAGGACGTAACCTAGTATTAAACATGGGTTATAGCCATCAGGTGCAAATCGAACCACCAGAAGGAGTTCAATTTGCAGTCGAAGGCACCACTAACGTTATTGTCAGCGGCTACGACAAGGAAATTGTCGGTAACATAGCAGCTAAAATTCGTGCCGTTCGCGCACCAGAACCCTACAAAGGCAAAGGTATTCGCTATGCCGGCGAAGTGGTAAGACGTAAAGCTGGTAAGACTGGTAAGAGTGGTAAGAAGTAAAAATGAAACTTACTCGTAGAGAATCAAAACAGCGTCGCCATCGACGCGTTCGCGGCAGAGTTATTGGCTCCACAGAACGGCCGCGTTTAGCAGTATTTCGTTCCAACGAGCATATTTATGCCCAGGTAATTGATGATACAAAGCATCACACCCTAGTGGCAGCATCAACTGTAGAACCAGAGTTGAAATCAAGTTTAGCTTCAGGTGCCAACCAAGAGGCATCCGTGCAAGTTGGTAAATTGATCGCAGTACGAGCGCTAGAAAAAGGCATTGCCAAAGTAGTCTTCGATCGCGGCGGCAACCTATATCATGGTCGTGTCAAAGCCCTAGCTGATGCAGCTCGCGAAGCCGGTTTAGATTTCTAAAGTCATTGGTCATTAGTCATTAGTCATTGTTCATTTGCAAAGGACAAATGACAAAGGACAAATGACAAAGGACAAATGACAAAGGACAAATGACATTAAGAGAACATTGATTATGGCAACAGAGCGTAAAACTAGAACCAAGCGTGCCAAAAAAGAAGAAACCACTTGGCAAGAGCGGGTAATTCAGATCCGACGCGTGAGTAAGGTGGTTAAAGGCGGTAAAAAACTTAGCTTCCGGGCAATAGTCGTCGTTGGTAACGAACGCGGGCAAGTTGGTGTTGGAGTAGGTAAAGCCTCTGATGTAATTGGAGCAGTGAAAAAAGGTGTAGCCGACGGCAAAAAACACCTCATTGATATCCCAATCACCAAATCCAACTCTATCCCCCATCCCATCGATGGTATTGGTGGCGGTGCAAAAGTAATTATGCGTCCAGCCGCACCTGGTACTGGTGTAATTGCTGGTGGCGCTGTCCGTACAGTCTTGGAATTGGCAGGAGTTCGCAACGTCCTAGCCAAGCAACTTGGCTCCAACAATCCGCTCAATAATGCTAGAGCCGCAGTTAACGCTTTGTCTACACTGCGTACTCTCTCTGAAGTTGCTGAAGATCGTGGTATTCCTATTGAAAATCTCTACATCTAATTAGTCATCAGTCATTAGTCATTGGTCATTAGTCATTTGCAAATGACAAAGGACAATTGACAAATGACGAGGACAATTGACAAAGGACACTTTTAGCTTATGAGACTCAACGATGTTAAGCCCCAAAAAGGCTCGAAGAAACGCCGTCGCCGTGTAGGTAGGGGTATTTCTGCTGGTCAAGGTGCGAGTGCTGGTTTAGGTATGCGGGGTCAAAAATCTCGCTCTGGTAGTGGTACGAGACCAGGTTTTGAAGGTGGTCAGCAGCCACTTTACCGCCGCTTACCAAAACTCAAGGGCTTTCCAATTGTGAATCGCAAGATTTACACTACGATTAATGTAGAGAAGCTAGCCTCCCTCCCCCCTAATACCGAAGTAACTTTGACCTCATTAGAAGCAGCAGGTATTATCACTCGTGCTAAAGGCCCATTGAAAATTTTGGGTAACGGGGAATTGAGCGTTCCGCTCAAGGTACAAGCGGCAGCTTTCACAGGTACAGCTCGCAGCAAAATTGAGGCAGCTGGTGGGAGTTGTGAAGTCTTATGAGTGAGCCGGAATAGGGCACTTAGATGCAAGCCAACTCGCAACCAGCGCCTGGTTCACACTAAAGGTAGCACTCTATGATCAGTCGAGACAAAGCCCCAACGGCTCAAGAAACTTTTATGCAGATGGCACAAGCAGCTGGGCTGAGAGGTAGGCTGCTTGTCACCGTCGGTATTTTAATTTTGGTTCGCTTAGGCATCTTCTTGCCTGTGCCAGGAATTGATAGGGATCGTTTTGCCACAGCCATCTCAGGAAACAACGCCATATTTGGTTTGCTGGATATCTTTTCTGGGCGAGGACTTTCAACTTTGGGAGTCTTTGCTTTGGGAATTTTGCCCTTTATCAATGCGTCCATTATCATCCAATTGCTCACCGCTGCAATTCCATCTTTAGAAAATTTACAGAAAAATGAAGGGGAAGCAGGTAGGCGAAAAATATCCCAAATTACCCGATATGTATCTTTGGGATGGGGAATTATTCAAAGTACGGCTTTTTCGGCATTATTCTTGCAGCAATTTGCTTTGAATCCAGGGCCGTTATTTGTAGCTGAAACTGCCATCGCCCTCACTGCTGGTTCTATGTTCGTTATGTGGGCATCAGAACTGATTACAGAACGGGGTATTGGAAATGGTGCATCATTGTTGATTTTTGTCAATATCGTCGCTTCACTACCAAAAGCTTTGGGCGATACCATCGATTTGGTACAAGTGGGCGGTCGGGAAACAGTAGGCCGCGTGATCGTACTTATCTTAGTTTTCTTGGCCACAATTGTTGGTATTGTGGTTGTGCAAGAAGGAATGCGCCGTATTCCAATTATTTCTGCTCGTCGCCAAGTAGGGCGCCGAGTTTTGGCAGAACAGCGTAGTTTTCTACCCTTGCGCCTCAATCAAGGCGGTGTCATGCCAATTATTTTTGCTGCCGCAATTCTCAGTTTGCCATTGTTAATCGCCAATTTCACGAAAAATGCTGAATTGGCCAATATAGTTAACACTTATCTGAGTCCCAGCGGTTCTGGTTCTTGGCTTTACGCCCTAGTGTACATGATTTCCATTATTTTCTTCAGCTACTTCTATTCTTCCTTAATTCTCAACCCAGTAGATGTAGCTCAAAATTTGAAGAAAATGGGTTCTAGTATTCCTGGTATCCGTCCTGGCAAGGCAACTAGCGAGTACATCGAACGGGTGTCGAACCGACTCACATTTTTAGGTGCTATCTTTTTGGGTTTAGTTGCTATTATCCCAACCGGCGTGGAAAGTGCTTTAGGAGTCCCGACATTTAAGGGATTGGGTGCTACCTCTTTGTTGATTTTAGTTGGTGTGGCCATCGATACGGCAAGACAAATCCAAACTTATGTTATCTCTCAGCGCTATGAAGGAATGGTGAAACAATAGTGACGCGACTAATCTTCTTGGGGCCGCCTGGAGCTGGTAAAGGAACACAAGCTAAGACATTAGCTGACCATCGGCAAGTTCCCCATGTTTCTACGGGTGACATATTGCGCGAAGCATTGTCCAAACAAACCCGTTTGGGCTTGAAAGCTCAAAGTTATATGGATAAAGGGGAACTAGTCCCAGACATTCTAGTACAAGAAATGGTACAAGAACGCCTGAGTCAGTTAGATGCCAAGCATGGTTGGATTCTCGATGGTTTTCCTCGGACTGTTAAGCAAGCAGTATTTCTGGAAGAATTACTCGAACAGCTAGACCAGTCTGGTGAAAAAGTAGTCAGCCTAGAAGTCCCAGATGAGGTAGTAGTAGGACGTTTACTGTCACGAGGACGAAAAGATGATAATGAGGAAGTGATTCGTCGTCGTCTAGAAGTTTACCGTGCTGAAACTGCACCTTTAATTGATTATTACCGCGATCGCCAAAAGCTCCTAACAGTCAATGGCAATCAGTCCCAAGAAGAAGTCACTGATGAACTGCAAAAGATAATCGCTTAAGGATGAAAGCAATGGGGAAGATGAGGGAGTGAGGGGTAAAAATTAATCACCAATGCCCTGTTTGCCCCATACCCCATACCCCATACCCAATTTTAGCTAAAATATATTAAGAAGTTGTTGATATATTTCCCAAAGTATGTTCTCTTGCAGAGGAAGCGCTGCAAACGAACAGGAGATTGTTGAGTTGAGGAAAAAACAAATTGTCTAAGCAAGATTTAATTGAAATGGAAGGCACAGTCACCGAGTCTTTGCCCAACGCAATGTTTCGCGTTGATTTGGACAATGGCTTTAATGTACTGGCACACATTTCCGGTAAGATTCGCCGCAACTATATTAAAATTTTGCCTGGCGATCGCGTCAAAGTCGAGTTAACCCCCTACGACTTGACCAAGGGCAGAATCACCTACCGACTGAGAAAGAAGTAATATGTAGAGAATTTTACCATAAAACCATCTTTTTGACTGTTTACCAGTCAACTTACCTGAATAATTCCCTAAAAAATGTTATAATTTAATATTTGGAGTCAAAGTAAAAAAGGCATGAAAGTTAGAGCCTCAGTCAAGAAAATTTGTGAAAAGTGTAACGTGATCAAACGTCGTGGTCGCGTTATGGTGATTTGCGTCAATCCAAAACACAAGCAACGTCAAGGATAAGGCTCTGAATCAACAGAGTAGTGTTGCAAAACGCACAATCTTTATAAAAACAAAGAAACGCAAGATGAGCGTTTTTTTTGACTACAAGTAATCGCAAGAACAAGAGGGAGAGTTCATTGTGGCACGTATCGCCGGAGTAGACCTTCCACGCGACAAACGCGTTGAGATTGGTCTGACTTACATTTACGGAATAGGGTTATCGCGATCGCAAGAAATTCTAGTGACTACAGGTGTCAACCCAGACACCCGCGTTAAAGATTTGAGTGACGGCGATGTAGCCAAACTGCGAGCAGAAATAGAAACTAACTACGAAGTTGAAGGAGACTTACGGCGCTGGGAGTCGATGAACATTAAGCGCTTAGTTGACATTGGCACCTATAGAGGCCGTCGTCATCGTATGGGCTTACCAGTTAGAGGACAGAGAACTCGTACCAATGCTAGAACCCGTAGAGGCAGAAGGCAGACAGTGGCAGGTAAGAAGAAGGCACCAGGGAAATAAATAAATTAACAACACTTGCTAAACAGAGCAAGTTTTACCTTAAACCAACAAAACAAGTATGGCCAGACAACCAACCAAAAAAACCGGGAGCAAAAAGCAGAAACGGAACGTCCCCAATGGGATGGCTTACATCCAGTCTACTTTCAACAATAGCATTGTCACCATTACCGATCAAAATGGAGATGTTATCTCCTGGGCTAGTGCTGGTTCTAGCGGCTTTAAGGGAGCAAAAAAGGGAACTCCCTTTGCAGCACAAACCGCTGCTGAAAGTGCAGCCCGTCGAGCCATCGATCAAGGTATGCGCCAAATTGAGGTAATGGTCAGCGGCCCAGGAGCAGGCAGAGAAACTGCTATTCGCGCACTTCAAGGAGCAGGACTGGAAATTACATTAATTCGGGATATCACCCCAATTCCTCACAATGGTTGCCGTCCACCCAAGCGCCGTCGAGTTTAATCGTTAAAACTTAGGCAGTGAGGTAAGTTAAAGCCAAAGTCAAGTCAAGTCAGTTGCAATCACCGTTTGGGCGTCTAGTGTCGAAACTGTATTCAATCAAGGCTAAAGCTTGGGACGGCTTGGGCGACCAGAAGAACGTCAGATTTTCCCACAGGGAAAACTGTTGAACTTCGGTCAACCCAAAATATAATTAATCGATTTTGGATTTCAAATTTGCGATTTGAGATTAATCCCTAGCAAAAGTGGGGACTTTGTGCATTTTAAGTTGACGATAGCGTAGCTCAGCCCATCGAGGAGCTTTGAAATCTGTTCCACCTAGAAGAGTGCGGAAATTAACCGAAAAAGCACAATCGAAAATCAAAAATTAAAAATCAAAAATTGACACTCAATTCGGGAGGCAATAGATTTGTCTGCTAGCAGCACCTTAAAAAAGGGAGGCTAATCCGTGGCGCAGTTTCAAATTGAATGTGTAGAGTCTAATACAGAAGAAAGCCGCAACCATTACAGTAAATTTGTTTTGGAACCTCTAGAGCGCGGTCAAGGAACAACGGTTGGTAACGCGCTGCGGCGAGTTTTACTGTCCAATTTAGAGGGTACAGCAGTTACAGCAGTCCGGATTGCAGGCGTTTCACATGAGTTTGCTACAGTCCCTGGCGTGCGGGAAGACGTGCTGGAAATCCTTATGAGAATGAAGGAAGTTATCCTAAAAAACTATTCCTCGCAACCCCAAATTGGTAGGTTACTCGTTAACGGCCCAGCAACCATTACTGCGGCGCATTTTGATTTACCTAGTGAAGTAGAAGTTATCGATCCGACCCAGTATGTAGCCACCATTGCCGAGGGTGGAAAACTGGAAATGGAATTTCGGATCGAGAGAGGTAAAGGATATCGCACTGTAGAGCGAGGACGTGAAGAAGCGACATCGTTGGACTTTCTGCAAATCGACTCAGTGTTTATGCCTGTGCGAAAAGTAAACTATAGTGTCGAAGAAGCTCGTGGAGATGGGTCAATTACCAAAGACCGACTTTTGTTGGAAGTTTGGACAAATGGCAGTATCTCCCCCCAAGAAGCACTATCCTCCGCTGCTGGAATCTTAGTAGATTTATTCAACCCGTTGAAAGACATTTCCCTAGAACCAACAGATACAGGTTCGGAAATTTCAGAAGACCCAACTGCTCAGATTCCCATCGAAGAGTTGCAACTTTCTGTACGCGCATATAACTGTCTCAAACGGGCACAAGTGAATTCTGTAGCCGACTTACTGGATTATACCCAAGAAGACCTCCTAGAAATTAAAAACTTTGGTCAAAAGTCAGCAGAAGAAGTCGTAGAAGCTTTGCAGCGTCGCTTGGGCATCACCTTGCCCCAAGAAAGAGGCTCTAAACATCCTTAAGTTTATCGAGTCTGGTCGATTACTTATCATCTAGATAAACACTAAACACGTGGAGATTTTTTTGATAAGCGATCGAGTGGACATGATATGAAAATTGTTTGTAGTTCATAAGTGCTTAATTATGCGTCACCGTTGTCGCGTCAAACAACTAAGTAAACCAGCAGACCAGCGCCGTGCTTTGTTGCGATCGCTTACCACCGAACTAATCCGTCATGGTAAAATCACCACCACTTTAGTCCGCGCTAAAGTTGTACGGAGTGAAGTAGATAAAATGATTACCCTAGCCAAAAACGGCTCCTTGGCAGCACGTCGGGAAGCCCTTGGCTATATCTTTGATAAAGCGCTGGTTCACGCTTTGTTTGAACAAGCCCCCACTCGGTATGGTAATCGCCAAGGTGGTTACACCCGTATCATCCATACTGTACCTCGTCGGGGCGATAATGCCGAGATGGCAATACTTGAATTGGTTTAAGTCATTGGTCATTAGTCATTGGTCATTAGCAAATGACACAAATGACGAATGACAAAAGACAAAGCCCAAAGTCTGAGCGCTGGCTTCCGGCGTAGACGCCCCAAGGGCGGCTTGCCGCAGGCATCAGAACTTTGTAACAGAGAACAAAATTTGTATGTTAGAAAGCCACCAGCCTACACAAACTCAGCGAGTAGCCTTGGTAATTCAATACCTGGGCACTCATTTTCATGGCTGGCAACGGCAAAAAAATCAGCGTACAGTCCAAGAAGAGATCGAAAAAGCGATCGCCACTATTCTCGGACATCATGTGACATTGCACGGTGCCGGACGAACCGATGCTGGAGTCCACGCTGCTGCTCAAGTCGCCCATTTTGAAGCAACCAGTTTGATTCCAGCTCATAAGTGGGCAACAATTCTCAACAGCTATCTGCCATCAGATATATTAATCAGGGCTTCAGCTGGTGTAGACTGCCGTTGGCACGCCCGCTTTAGCGCAGCCTATCGGCGGTATCGCTACACGATATACACTGAAGATCGACTTAACTTGTTCGTGAAACCCTTCAGTTGGCATTATTACTATGCACCACTGGATGAATCATTAATCCAAACTGCCCTCAAACCTCTGTTGGGAAAGCATCACTTAGCCGCTTTTCATCGTGCTGGTTCAAAGCGATCGCATTCCTGGGTAGAGGTACAGGCAGTAGAGTGTCGTCGCAGTGGCCCATTTATCCATATTGAAATACAGGCAGATGGATTTTTGTATGGCATGGTACGGCTGTTGGTAGGAATGTTGGTACAAGTAGGTTCTGGAGAACGCACACTTGCCAATTTCACCGAACTCTGGAAAGAACAACGCCGCCAAGAAGTCAAACACGCCGCACCAGCTCAAGGTTTGTGCTTGTTGCGAGTCGGCTATCCAGATTTTCCCTTTCCCAAAGAGATTTGGTACGATACCTTGCCAAAGTTGGTCATTGGTCATTAGTGAATTACAAAAGACAATTGACTAACGAAGGATAAAAGACAAAGGACAAAGGACAAATCACAAATGACAATAGTTAAAACATACCTTCCTGCTCAAGCATCCCTTGAGCGTGAGTGGTACGTAGTAGATGCCACCGATAAACGCCTCGGACGCCTTGCCAGCGAAATTGCTCAAGTCCTCAGAGGCAAAAACAAACCTGAGTTTACACCCCACCTAGATACAGGTGACTTTGTAATCGTTGTCAATGCTGAGAAAGTAGCAGTCACAGGTAAAAAGCGGACTCAAAAAGTGTACCATCGCCATTCGGGTCGTCCTGGTGGGATGAAAACAGAAACCTTTGCGAAGCTACAACAGCGCTTGCCAGAGCGGATTATAGAACACGCTGTCAAAGGAATGCTACCCAAAAATAGCCTGGGTAAGCAGTTATTCACCAAGCTGAAAGTTTACGCCGGGCCTACGCATCCTCACGATGCTCAAAAGCCTAAAGAACTAAAAATTAGTACAATTCCTGGAGAACAAAGTTAATGGTAGCATTAGATACCAATAGCGGTCGTGCCGTTTACTGGGGTACTGGTCGTCGGAAGTCAGCAGTAGCAAGAGTACGCCTCGTTCCAGGTACTGGGAAGCTGACTGTCAATGGTAAAGATGGAGACTTGTATTTCCAATTCAATGCCAATTACCTGGGAGTCATCAAAGCACCGTTGGAAACTTTGGGACTAGAAAACGAATACGACATTTTGGTAAAAGCAGAAGGCGGCGGCTTGACTGGACAGGCTGATTCTGTTCGCTTGGGAGTTGCTCGTGCTTTGTGCCAACTAGACCCAGACAACCGTCCACCTTTGAAAACCGAAGGTTATCTCACTCGCGATCCCAGGGCAAAGGAACGGAAAAAATATGGTTTACACAAAGCCCGGAAAGCTCCTCAGTACTCTAAGCGTTAGGATATGGGGCATTGGGCATTGGGTATGGGGCATGGGACAAGGGGGACAAGGGGGGACAAGTTAGCAATCTTTCTCCCTCATCTGCCTTGTCTTCCTTGTCCCCTAGTCTCCCCAGTCGCCAGTCACCAATCCCTAGCTCTAATTTCAACCAAAAAGTTATAATTTTTATAGATTCACCACAAAAGGAACAATGGCTAAATCTGATATTCATCCCAAGTGGTATCCAGATGCTAAAGTCTACTGTAACGGTCAAGTTGTGATGACCGTTGGCTCTACCAAGCCAGAATTACACGTAGATGTTTGGTCTGGAAATCACCCATTTTACACTGGTACTCAGAAGATTATCGACACCGAGGGTAGAGTTGAGCGGTTCCTCCGCAAATACGGTATGTCCAGCGAACAAAGCACCGGCACCAAAAAGAAAAAGTAGCGGGTTGGCTCTGCTGTTAACGACGACCCTGCATTTTTCGGGGTCGATTGTCATTTATATGCTCGAGCCAATTTGTTATTTTTTTAAGGAGCGATCGCACTCGTCATGGCTGAATCATACTTACTGGACAAACTAAAATCCGTTGAACAAACCTTTAATGAATTAACCCGTCGTCTTGGCGACCCCGATACCGCTAGCAACCCTGATGAGTATCAACAAATTGCTAAGTCTCGTTCTTCTTTGGAAGAGGTAGTTAATACCTATGAAATTTGGAAAACAGCCCAAGAAGACTTGATCGGAGCGCGTCAAGTACTTAAAGAATCTGCTAGTGACCCAGAACTGCAAGAAATGGCAGCACTGGAAGTAGATGAACTTGAGGAAAAAATAGAATATTTAGAGACTCGTTTGAAAGTTTTATTGCTGCCTCGCGACCCCAATGATGAAAAGAATATCATGTTGGAAATTCGCGCTGGTACGGGTGGCGATGAGGCCAGTATTTGGGCTGGGGATCTGATGCGGATGTACACTCGCTACGCCCAAACTCAAGGTTGGAAAGTTTCTCTGGTGAGTGAATCTCTGGGAGAAATGGGCGGTTGGAAAGAAGTGATTCTGGAAATTAAAGGTGACGACGTTTACAGTCAGCTAAAGTTTGAAGCTGGAGTGCATCGCGTACAGCGGGTGCCGCTTACAGAAGCAGGCGGACGGGTTCACACTTCCACTGCTACGGTGGCAATTATGCCAGAGGTCGATGATGTGGAAATCCACATTGACCCGAAGGATATTGAAATGACCACGGCTCGTTCTGGTGGTGCTGGTGGACAAAACGTCAACAAGGTGGAAACAGCCGTTGACTTGATGCACAAACCTACAGGAATTCGGATTTTCTGTACGGAAGAACGCAGCCAGTTACAAAACAAAGAACGAGCGATGCAAATTCTCCGGGCGAAGTTGTATGAAATGAAGTTACGCGAACAACAAGAAGCTGTAACTTCCATGCGGCGATCGCAAGTTGGGACGGGATCGCGATCGGAAAAAATTCGCACCTACAATTACAAAGATAACCGCGTTACCGACCACCGTTTAAGTCAAAACTATTCTCTTAACCCTGTCTTGGAAGGTGATTTAGAAACTATTATCCAATCTTGTATCTCCCAAGACCAACAGGAACGTCTAGCTGAATTAGCAACTGCTGGCGCTAATTAATTTTTATTAGTAAAAACTCTGATAAACCGCTTGCTGAATTGTTAATTTTAACACCTGTAAGCGGTTTTCTAATGCAGCGCGGAGTGCATCTTCTATTTCAGTAGGATAACTATAATAGGCAAATTCGTGTTTCATGACGTAATTTATCTTTGCCCATTCCTTGAGAGCTTGACAGGTATAAATTAAGCTTTCTACTTCTTTTTGCCAACGTCCAAAAATCCGATAGCTAAAAAAGCTACTACACACGTTACCTGCTGCATCCCAGTAAGAAATACACACCTGATGCTTTAGACAATGGATTTTCTTGATTTGTTTAATCTGATAGCCTTTAATTTTCAGAGCTTGGTCGGCTTCACGGTTTGAAATTTGCCACTGTTCTGGTTTAATTTTATTAGTCGCAATAAAATTTCGACCTTTACGGCGATATTTTTTTATTTGGCGTGGCTTAGAAAACATGATGCACCTTTGTGTGATTGGCAACAATGCCGAATGAGGTAGCAGCGTCTACGATCTATAATAAAAACGAACGTTGCTTAATTACAATGTTCATTTAAATTATCATTAACAATCAAACTTGTCAATAGTAAACTAAAATTTTAGACTTTATCACTAAACTAATAAAAGCAGTTGACTAGCTACATAAGCAGTGAACATCGAAAGCAGAGAAAAACTAATTGAAATTATCAAACTAGCTCGCGGTTCCATGAGCCAGCGAGCTTTTGGCAAGCTTTTGGGAGTTTCTGCTACTGCTGTTCAATTGTGGGAAAAAGGTGTAAATGTGCCAGACACTGAATATTTGGCAAAAATCGCAGCGAGAGCGGGTTATACACTCCAGGAGTTACTTAGTTGCTTGGATGGCAAGCCAATACAAGAAACTTCGGATTTGAGTTTGATTCTCAGACAAATACAGCACATGCCTCTTAGCCAAGTGGCTCAAATCGTTCAAGCTGCGGCTGATAGGTTCGCTGCTGTGGCTGAAGCCTCAGGTGATGAAGCTTCAGCCAGTTGAATAGTTGTTCGCAATAGAATTTAAATCATTCAATTAGCTCGTGGTTTGTTGCTGTCAAGATTCATTTATATAGATATGAACAAACCTTGTTTACATAACGAAGACTTTTATGGCTGGACGCAGCAGCAGGCGAAAGCGTTAGAGCAGAGGCTAGTTATGGAACTAGACTGGGAACACCTGCAAGAGGAAATTCAAGCGTTGGGAAGACAGGAGTATCGGGAACTCGTGAGTCGTTTGAGTGTATTACTCGGTCATCTCTTGAAGTGGGAATATCAACCCGAACAACGTTCTCGCAGTTGGTTTTTAACAATTCGAGAACAGCGTCGTGCCATCCACAGGCATTTGCGACAGAACCCCAGCTTGAAGTCTCGAATAGAAGAAGCCTTGTTAGATGGCTTTGAAGCAGGAGTCGATTTGGCGCTACGAGAAACTAACTTACCATTACGAACTTTTCCAGAGTTTTGTCCCTATTTATTTGATGATGCGATCGCAGACAATTTTCTGTGCGATACTCATCAAGACTGGGAAGGATAATTACTACCATTTTTCTTACGATCGTTTGTTATTTGGAGACACGTTATATTTGTCAATAAGTAATAGAAACTAACTTTTCAAAATCTTGGTAATTAAAGCTTTGCTGCTTTTTAGCATATTTACCATATACGTCATAATACACCTTGTTATCTTGAAATTTGAAGAAACATCCTGCTATAGGAAATTGCTCATCTTTAAGTTTAAAAATTATTATGTTTAAAGCATATTTTCCATACTTTTTAGCAAGGTAATGAAAGTTATCAAAACTTCCATTTATAGCTTTTTCAAAGTCCAACAAATCTTTCTCCGTGTTATTAGAATTTTGCAAAAGTAAAGACCGTATATCTCCAAGGCTATTAAGATATTTACTCGTAAATACTGCGTCTTGTTTTATATATGTAATTATCTGATGATAATTATATAAAATACCAATTTGTGAACAAGATTTTATTAGGTATTTTTCAATTTGTTTCTCGTGATTATGTAAGTTTTCTTCTTCTCGCTTTACTTCCACAATCATTATGGGAGGGTAATATGGTTTAAAATCTCTATTTTTGACAGTTTTATATAATTCTATATCATGATTATTAGACTCAACTTTAATTTCAATTTTACTTGGGAATAAACCACTTTGATTTATCAAAAAGTAGAGAAATAATTGTCTAACTTTTTCTTCTGGTTTTCCGTCAAGAATAACTTCCTTACCCCTAACTAAACATTTTGTATATTCTGTATAATTTCTTTTGTATATATTTAGTTTTTTGGATATTTCTTCACTTAAGCAAGTCATATATCGTAAAATTTATTTAGTTGGAAAATAATATCAGGGACGCAATAATATTGCACTCCTTTATATTTCAATACGGTTCAGTTAAGTGCTACTTGTACAAAATTGTGGGTTTTTGAGAGACGCGATAAATCGCCGTCTCTACAAGTTTTTTGGTCTTATCTGAACTGTATTAATTTATATTTACCATGCAATTTTAAACTGCATGGTGTCTATTATTGTCCGAAAAACTTTAATATTTTAGTAACTAATTCTGCCCAATACTGTCCTGCTTTAATCTCTAAAAATGTATTTAGGCTCGTCTCAGTCTGAAGTTCGCGCTTCCAAGTCTGACATACGTTATCTCCAAATTTTTCACCTTTACGCCTCTCCCTACCTTTTTCATTAATTAAAGCCATCCAAAATTCGGAATCTTCGCTTTGAGGTGAGAGTTTTCTTAGAGCTTCGTCTTGAATTTCTACCCCTACTTTACTTATAAAATCGTCATAAAATGAGTTATATTGTATAACTAATTCAGGGATCAATGTCTTTAAAGATTCATTTGCAGATGTAAGCTCATTAAGAATATTTTCTAGTTCTTGCTTTGCTTGTTTAGTAAACTTTTTCAACATTTCATCTTCATCTATTCCCTCAGCAAAAACCCTCATATCGTAATATACATCTATATTCCTTGGTTCATAGTAACCGAAGTTTCTATGAATAGCGTGTTTAGTGTTCCATGCCCGATAAACGGTATGATAATAGTCAACATATTTATCAACAAATTCTTTATAAACAAAACTAGGTATTCTTTTATCTAAATAGCGTAAATCTTTTATCTTATGAATAGCATTTTCAATTGCTTTAATTTCTGATACTGTCAGAGCATCACCATTTTTTATTCTTGTAAAGCTTTCTCGAATATTTTTTATTTCGCCCAATAAAATATTTTTTCTACGTTCTATTACATTGGCTATAGCTTGGATAAAATCATCTTTATCTGACTGTACATCTTCTTCAGTGTAGATGTCAGTATTTAGCTTGACTATATCATCGCGGTAGTACCTCAAAGCATCATAGAATAAAATATTTTCTAAGAAAAATTCTAACTTTAAATTCCTAAATGTAGCTTGAATTTCTTTTTTTCTGATTTGAATTCCTGTATCATAATCTCCGTCACATTCATTCACTTTTTCAGGTTCATTTTTTTTAGGTAATACTAAAGTTACAAATCTGTGGTGAAAATCTTTTGATTTAGATGCAAGATGATAAACTATTAATTTACTAATATTAGCTTCAGGAGCAGCATTAAAGGGAGTTACAAAGAGACAGATAGTATCCTGATTCTCAATATATTTCTGTAAGTCTTTACGAATTGGATTTTCATCAAGTCCTTTAGTATCCACAACGGAATCGAACTGAGACAAGTTTGAGCCAGATAAAACATCATAGCTCACATAAAGATATATTTTTCTGGGGATAGCGAACTCTTTAAACTCAACATTATTAACAGCGGCAAAAGTATTTTTTATCCATTCTTGTTCATTTTGTTTATTGTCAAATTCAATCTTATTCGTAGTTCTAGATTCTAGTTTTGCATTATTTAAAGCAAGTTTTTTAAATTCATCTAATCCTAATTTATCAAATTCTTCCTGAGCTACATCTATTTCAATTTTCTTTCTGTCATCCTCAGAAATTGTTTGATACCGTGATTTCATCTCTATAATATTTCTAATAGCTCTTTCAACTTCTTTAGAAATAATTATTCTCTTATCTGGGTTAGGATTATCCTTATTGGCAATAGATTCACAAAAATCAAAAATAAGATTTTCCATCTCATCGACTGCATAAGGCTCTATCTCTATATAAGTTTTTTCCGCAGCTTTGATAATTACTTCACATATAGTAGTTTTGCCTCCTCCAGTTGATAGCAACTCTTTGGTTTCGATTACATTTCGAGACTTATTAGCAATAGTTTTGGAAACATTGAAATCGCTTATTAAGTTAAAAAGATGGCAGATAGCTGTCGTCTTTCCTTGACCAATAGTACCTATAAAAGCAATTTTATATTTTTCTATACTAAGAATTTTTTCTATTTCGTCTAATCGTTCTAGCTTAGATTTCAGGTTATTGATGCAAATATGATTAGGTATATTAATTTCAGAATGACCTGAAATTTTATTTATTTCCTTCCTCAAATCTTGTTTCAAAGATGCGATCTCTTCTTGCCACGTTATCGTCAACATACTGTTTACCCTGTTTCGATGCTTAATTACTTGATATTTACAGTATGCCCATTATGGTTGAATATCTAACAACAGCCTCATAACACTACCAACCCCTTCTCTGGTAAGACTTTAGCTACTTGGTGATGAGCAAGGCGATCGCTAATTTTACTTCAATTCTGATTTATAGTATAAATACTTAATAAAATCAAATACGACTACATAAACA
>Ga0314812_100033_pt1 | contig 23926 bp, 20 predicted proteins | sample STEome_9_FD_202336 | JGI IMG/M metagenome (GOLD analysis project Ga0314812, IMG submission 202336) | Metatranscriptome of soil surface biofilm microbial communities from soil inoculated with nitrogen-fixing consortium DG1, State College... ...
CTTGGTGTTATGCGTGGCGGTAGGCTTGATGTTCAGCGTGGCGGTAGGCTTGATGTTCGGCGTGGCGGTAGGCTTGATGTTTGGCTTGATGTTCGGCGTGGCGGTACTGCGTCCAGAACCTTTGCTTATTGGTGGCTCACTTTTAAACTTGCGAACAATTCAAAACAATAGTTGGCTACCCCCCGGCATCAGTTTGCTTCCCCTTCCTAATCTTGCCTGGCACTTGGAAAATTGGTTGCAAAATGATTGGGAAACAGGTTTACATAATATTAATGAACTGCTGAGGTATGGGTATACCCTCCAATTTATTCCTGTTGTCCAAGCAGTGAATAGAGTACTTGCCAAAATACCCTCAGAACAAGTTGTTTGGACTGTCTCTCGACTGGCGGCAATTCCTTTTAATTGGAATATAGTACGTTTTACTTCAGCTTCTTTAGATGAAACTCTAAAGTCAAATTTTATCAAAGACTTCTTCTCCTCCCCTTGTTTTTTCTTCTTGCCTCGTTCTTGGCGAGAAGGTTTGCAGGCTCGTTTTAACACAGGCACTCGCTTAGATACTCCTGCTCGTGCTGCTGCTGCTGGTTTCTGGCATCTGCATAAAAAAGAACCAGCCAAAGCAGTAGAGGCTTTTTCTGTAGTGCGTTCTCTACTTTACGGTGAGGAAATGTATACCCTTGCCCAAACTTTAGCGGCGTTTGAGAAAGCTCAAAAACCAGCTTCTATCGGTGCTATCCAAGTTCCTCTTTTTCCACTGGAACCACTTTTACGTCCAGTTACTTGGAAAGTCCTTACTAATCTGCGTGGAGTTGTTGAAGATGTTCAGTTTGTTAACCGCAGCGTCTCACGTTCAGCCAGGTCTTTAGCTCTTAATCGAGCATTAGGCGAACTGACAAAAATCCTAAATCAAGCCGATACACTACCGCAAGCAGAGCAAAAGTTAATCATAGATATCGCTCAAACTTGGCAAGAAAGCCTTTTAAAAATCGCTGGTGAAGTGGGAGAAATTTCCATCACGAAGCCTGTGGTTAATCCTTATGTTGTAGGCGACCCCGTTCAAGGTCATCTCTTTGTTGGGCGAGAAGATATCATCACACAGTTACAAGAACTTTGGGTAATGGGTAATCAACTCCAGTCTGTAGTTCTCTACGGTCACAGGCGGATGGGCAAAACTTCTATTCTGCTTAACGCTGCTAACTGTCTAGGCTCACAAATACAGCTAGCCTATGTCAACTTGCTACGTTTAGGAGATAGTCCCCAAGGTGTCGGTGAAGTACTAATGGCAATTTGTGATGAAATTTCTCGAACTGTAAAACTTTCATCCCCAGCTGATGCTGATTTACTAAATCTTCCCTACCGCACTTTTGAACGTTATTTAAAACAAGTGGAAGCAAACCTAGACGGTGGGTTAATCATCGCCTTAGACGAGTTTGAGAAAATTGAAGATTTAATTGAAGCCCGAAAAATTCCTATAGATTTTATGGGTTTTCTGCGGGGGTTGGTGCAAATGAGTTCTAAAATTGCCTTTGCCTTTGCTGGTTTGCACACCTTAGAGGAGATGACAGCAGATTATTTTCAACCCTTCTTTGCCAGCGTCATTCCTATTCATGTAGGCTTTCAAGAACATACAGCTACTCGCCAAATTCTCGCTAACCCAGATAATGAAGACTTCCCCCTCGACTATATCCCAGAAGCTTTAGATGAAATTTATGCTTTAACACACGGTCAACCATATTTAGTGCAACTCGTGGGTTTTCAGCTAGTACGCCGCTACAATGACTTTGTTTTTGAGCAAGGACGACGCCGTGACCCAGTTTTCACAATAGAAGATGTGGAAGCAGTTATTAATGACCCTGAATTTTTCCAACGGGGACGCTACTACTTTGATGGGGTTTGGGGTCAAGCAGCGCGGGGTGCTGGCGGTCAACAAACAATTGTACAATTACTTGCACCTCATCCAGATGGGTTAAGTCTGGATACTTTAGCTCAGTCTACAGGTATGAATGACGCTGATTTACAAAAAGCGCTAAATACTTTGAAGCGTCATGATGTAGTTGAGGAAACTCAGGGAAAATGGCGGATTATGGTAGAACTGTTTCGCCGATGGGTTTTACGGTAAGGGAATACAGCAGTGCATTGGTGTCAACTTAAGCTCAAATGCTTATCCCACAGCCGTTTTACCCCACCCCTTAATCCCCTCCCCGCTTGCGGGGAGGGGAGGTTTTGCGCCAGCAAAGCCGGGGTGGGGTGACTCCGGATTAGTTAGTAATTGAGTAAGTTTGCTCTAACGTCATTACACGGATTTCACGTTAAGTTGACACCAATGGCGAGACGCCCACCCCACAAGAAATGTACAATTTCAGATTATGCAAACTAAATGTGGTTTAGCTTATTGTTACAATCTACCTGCGTAAACTCCGCGGGTCTAATGCATCTCGCAAGCCATCGCCGAGTAAGTTGAACGCCAGCACTGTCAAAATAATCAACACAGCTGGCGGCCAAATTAACCAAGGTTGCAAAACCATAATTGAAGCATTACTAGCCAGAGACAGCATATTTCCCCAAGAGGGGTCTGGTTGTTGAATACCCAAACCAATCAGACTCAATATTGCTTCTGCACCAATAAAGCTGGGAACTGCCAGAGTAGCAGAGATAATTACATAGGTGGCCGTTTGCGGCAAAACATGGCGGACAATAATATAAAGTGGGTTACCTCCCATTGCCCGTGAGGCTTGGACAAATTCTCGCTCTTTAATTGATAATACCTGTCCGCGAATTACCCGTGCTAATCCAGCCCAGCCAATAACCGAAGTAATCACCACAATCAACAAAAATCGCTGGGTACTGCTTAACCCTGGCGGCAAAACTGCCCCCAAGGTAACTAAAAGATAAATACTAGGGAAAGTCATTAACACTTCCGCTAAGCGCATGATGATGCTATCTGTCCAACCTCCGAAGTAGCCGGAAATTCCACCTATCAGCAAACCCAGAGGAAAGGAAATAGCAACGCCAAAAATGCCGATAAACATACTGATGCGGCCGCCATACAACAAGCGACTGAGTTGGTCGCGGCCTTGGTCATCAGTACCTAAAACGTTAAATTTAACGCCGTTTGTTGTGCCAAATAAATGCCAATTCAAGGGAATACCAGGAAAAATCGTCACCTCATCCCATTTTGGGGGTAGTGGCAAAGTTAGCTGCAACAATCGGTATTCTGCACCAGAGACAAACAAACGCAAGGGTGAGGGCTTTTTAAAGTCTACAATCAACTCGCGATCGCCTGTTTCTAAATTTGTCTCTCCCTGAGTCGTCGGATAAACATGAGGCCCAATAAACTGCCCTGATTGAGAAACCCAATATACCTTAGTTGGTGGCAGCAATGAACCATTGGGCTGTGAGGCATAGGGGTCATAAGGCGCAATAAAATCGGCTGCAATTACCGCTACGTAGAAAATTAATAGCAAAATTGCCCCAAATTGTGCCAAAGGATTTTTCTTCAGTCGTCGCCACCAATCCATAGTAGTTAGGAGTTAATAAGTTATGAGTTATGAGTGAGGAGTTATGAGTTTGGAGTTATGAAGTTTTTATTTTAATTGATAATTCATCATTAATAATTCTTAACTTCCCACTTTCCACTCTCTATTCTCCATTCCTCAGTCTAAAATCTTAACTCCTAACTCCCCAGTTTTAAATCCTAACTCCTAACTCCTAACTCCTAACTCCTAACTCCTAACTCCTAACTCTTAACTCCTACCTCCTAACTCCTACCTACTAACTCCTAACTCCTAACCCCTAACTCCTAACTCCTAACTCCTAACTCCTAACTCTTAACCCCTAACCCCTAACTCCTAACTCCCAATTCCTCTAAATACCGCTGTTGTTCTTCTTGTTGTTTTTCGTGTTCTACAACAAAGACATTGGAGTAGAGATTAGCCAAAATTTGTTTGCCTTGTTGGGTCAGTGACAGATAATGCAGTCCTTCTTGGATATAGGGATATACCCCATTCCAGTAAAATTTGGCATAGTTCTTACGCAAATCCGCAGGAGTTTTATAACCCAAGACTTTATTCATACCAGTTTCTTCAAACTCGTAAAATAAAGAATTAATTTTCTTTAAGTAACGTGGGTCGCTTAATTGCCCAATCAAATCAGCCGCACGCACTAATCCCGCAAAGCATTTTGTATCTTGCTGATCCTCTGCCGCAGGTACGGGAAATCTAGTTAATTCAATATTGCTTTTAATTGCATCTGCATCTATTAACTTGTGACCGCCGAAACGTTCATCAATAAATAGCTTTGCTCTATCAACATGATATGGCGTCAGGCTGGCATCAGAAGCCCCAGGAGCCAAGGAAATCATTCTGCCATTTTTACCTGTGGCATATAAGCCTGCTGTTTCTTGGTCTTGTCGGCAAACTCCTTTAACGTAGCCAATATCATGGCTAACTAGGGAGATGATGAAATGCAGCCAATCTTCGCTAGAAACACCACCTTCTCTGATGTGTTTGCCACGTAAAATTTCCTGCCCCACTAGGGTAACTAAGACCGTGTGTTCAACATTATGGTAAAGTGCATCACTATTGGCAATGTTTTCCAAAGCCATATTACCAGCCCAGGCAATGATGTCCTGGTAATCATTTTTAAAGCAGCCATAGGTGCGACGGTAACCTTCTCGAATTTGATTGACAAAGGCATCAATTAAAATTTCAGTGGCATTGAACATATCTGTTTGCTGTGGTATTTACTTTTTGATTCAAGGAGTGGGGAATGGGAAGTAGAGAGACAAGGGAGACGCAACAATTCTTTCCTCCGAAGTTCTGTTCGCCGGAAGTCGGCGCTTAGACTTCTCTCCTTGTCCCCTTGTCCTCTTCCCATGCCCAATCCCCTTGGTGTAATTTCGGACAATGCAGTTTGCTCTTTTGTAACTCAGATGCAGATGTAGACGCTACCTTGACCTGTAGTGCATTCCAGGATAAGCTGTTGATTCCTAGCAATACAAAGACTTCAAAGGGATTATTATAGATTGCGTGGGAAAATAACGACTTAGTATAGCAAAGTACATTAACGTTTTTAATTTTAATTAGATAAATCTACATTAGCCTTAGGGATTTGCATAGAAAAAATAATCAACTACTTTCTGTAGGGTGCGCGTCTCGCCCGCCCGAAGCCAAGGGCGGACAAGATGTCACCCCACAAGTAGTGATAATTAATTTCTTGAAAGTCCCTTATTATTAATTTTTAATTTCTAACTCGTAATTGACAGTGATCTAAATACATCTTCTCTGTGACGTAATACTCGAAGAGGAATAGTGTAAGCTAATGTGTGCTAAAAAAGCATAAGGTTGTTGACTGTCAACGGCAATTCTAGGAAACTATGGTCAGCAAACGTGGACTCACACTAGGTAAGTACGCTCCTCTTCATAAGGGACATCAATTAGTGATTGAGACGGCCTTGGCAGAGATGGATGAAGTGTTAGTGATGGTTTATGATTGTCCAGAAGTGACTGCCATTCCTTTAACGGTTCGGGTTAACTGGCTGCGAAAACTGTATCCGACAATTGAGGTGATTGAGGCGTGGGATGGGCCGACAGAAGTTGGTGATACCCCTGAAATTAAGAAAAAGCACGAAGAATATATCCTGCAAAAATTAGAATCAAAAAAAATTACACATTTTTACTGTAGTGAATTTTATGGCGAACACGTAAGCCTTGCATTGGGAGCAGTAAATCGACTTGTAGATAGCGATCGCCAAATTTTCCCAATTTCCGGAACCCAAGTCAGACAAAACCCTTATACTTTTAAAAAGTATTTACATCCTGACATTTATCGCGACCTAATTACTAACGTTGTTTTTTTGGGCGCTCCTTCAACTGGTAAAACAACAATAGCATCGCAACTAGCAAAAGAGTACAACACTGTATGGATGCCAGAGTATGGGCGCGAATATTGGGAAAAACATCAAATAGAACGAAGACTTTCACTGTCTCAACTTGTGGAAATTGCTCAAGGGCATTTAGAACGCGAAGAAATTTTATTATCGCAAGCAAACCAATACTTGTTTACAGATACTAATGCCCTCACAACCTATCAATTTTCTTTGTATTATCACAAAACCGTTGCTCCGGAATTAGCACAACTAACACATCAAGCTATATCGCGTTATGATTTGGTATTTCTTTGTGATGTAGATATACCTTACGACTGTACTTGGGATCGCTCTGGAGAAACAAATCGTAATATATTTCAAAAACAAATTCACAACGATTTAATTATCAGAAAAATTCCTTTTTTTACTCTACACGGTAATTTAAATACACGGATTAATTTTGTAAAAAATGTGTTATCTCGTTATCAAAAGTATCATAATTTATTAGATTTATTCGTGAAATTAACTTAAGATAGTAATCCTATAGCAATCTCTAATTGTTTGTGAAATCTTACATATGATGGTTGTTGACTCTTAAGTATTCACTGTGAACCGTCAACAGTCAACAGTCAACATTCAACATTCAACACCCATATTTTTCACACCTAAAATAGTCTTACTATATATGTTTGAATTTTGGAGCGTTAATAATATTGCCTTCAAAGTTTTGGGCTATCCCATGAGTTATGTTGAATTTTTGGGAACAATTTTCTCTTTATGGTCAGTATGGCTAATTTCTGAAAGGAAAATTCTGACTTGGCCTGTTGGCATAGTCAGCGTATTGCTGTACATGGTGCTTTTTTATCAAATTGGCTTGTATTCTGACACCATTGAACAAGTTTATTATTTAGGTACTAGTATTTATGGCTGGTGGCGATGGAGTACACCAGAATCAGCTAATGGCAAAATTGCAAATGTTAGATATAGTTCTCGACACACAATTTTTTTGACTGCTTTAGTAACAATAGTCATTTCCTTAGCAACAGGAATATTCATGAGCCAAATTCATCTAATATTGCCAACAATATTTCCAGAAAAAGCTTCTTTTCCTTACTTGGATGCACTCACAACAATTATGAGTTTTACCGCAATGTGGTTGATGACCCAAAAGCGGATTGAAAGTTGGTATTACTGGATAGTAGTTGATATTATTGGCATTTGGTTATATTACGTAAAACAAGTTAAATTCGTTGCTTTACTTTACGTAATTTTGCTGTTTATGGCAATTAACGGCTCAAGATCTTGGCTGAAAACGGTGAAGTTGGCTAAATCCCAAACTTTCAGAAACTAATCTAATAATCAGGATTTCAGCCTACACAGACTGTAAGTTCATATCTAAAGGATGGACAGGTTGACCGAAAAGTTCTACAATTTGAACTGATTGCGGTAATTTTACCTATTCCCCAATCCATATGTGCATAGTAAAGATTTTCTAGTGATTCCATTTGATTGTGGAAGCACTAAATTAATATAGGAAAGTCTTCAATAAAGGACAGCAAACAAATGGATGTCAAGCTGGTTCTAGCTGGTTTAACAGTTATATTTACGCTTTCGTGTCTATTTTTTGGCACGAAAAACGGATTCTATGACTCAGATAATTATCACGGCAATGGTTCGGCGCATTAAGAGAAACTTGTAGACGCTGGGGCAACTTTCCGCAGGGTAAGTTGGCTAAGAGCGCTCATAACTTTCACAGGGAAAACAGGCAAGAGGCAAGGCTCCTTGAGCTAGTAGTTTGATAGCTCTCTCGTTATCCAACTTTTCCGGACTCATGCGGGTTCGGTAGAGGCGTCCTCCCCAACTAAAAATCCGTATTCTCAGGGTGTAGGGGCGCATGATAAAACTTACCCCTAAGTCACAAAACCAAAATTTCTGCAATTTTTGGGTTTTGGGATATGTCCATGACGATGAGGTTAGAGGGGAGGAGAGCATGAGGGATAATCTGTCGGCATCCTCTCGCGTAGATGCTGCGGAAGCGGGTAGTGAATTAGAATGTTTGCCCTACAGTGTTCAGCATCACGATGAGGGCGTGTGTTTATTGGTGAAAATGGGGCCACACCGCATCCTGTTGGACTGTGGTTTGGAAGATATTTCATCACTGACGAAGGGGTTGAGCAAGTCGGTACGTGGAGCCAGTCCGCCCTTACCAGCAGATTTAGTTTTAGTTAGTCACGCCCACCCAGATCACGCCAGAGGATTGCTGGCACTGCACAACGCTTTTCCTAAGTTACCCATTTATGGCAGTGAAGTAACCAGCAAGTTACTGCCATTGAATTGGCAAGACCAAGATCCACAGAAAATTTCCCAATTTTGTCATGCTTTGCCGTTGCGATCGCCAGTAGAATTCCAAGAGGGTCTAGTGGCGGAATTATTTCCCGCAGGGCATCTACCAGGGGCAGTGGCAATTCTCCTCACTTACACTACCCAACATCGCACTTACAAACTACTGTATACAGGAGACTTTTTCTTATCCAACTCCCGGCTGGTGGAAGGTTTGCGCCTAGAGGAATTACGGGGTTTAGACTTGGATGTGCTGATTATTGAAGGCACTTATGGCACATCCCGCCATCCCCACCGCCGTAACCAAGAAAATCAATTAGCAGAGCGAATTAATCGAGCGATCGCTGAACGTTGTTCTGTAATTCTCCCCACTCCGGCTTTGGGGCTTGGTCAAGAACTGTTGATGCTTTTGCGCTCTCATCACCACTTCACTGGACGAGATTTAGATATTTGGGTAGATGGTGCCGTGGCCACTGGCTGCGATGCTTACTTGGAACTACTGCCCCACCTCCCCCCATCAGTACAAAACTTTGCCCGCCATCAACCTTTGTTTTGGGACGAACGGGTACGTCCGCGGGTGCGTCGTTTGTACCAAGAAGAACGTGCCACTGTCGGTAAGTCACCTTGTATTGTTCTCACTGACTCCACAGCTGATTTGCGCGAACACTGCCAGCCCAACACCGGCCCTTGGCTAATTCTTGTGCCGGAAAAAATTGATATAAAACTTAACAAAAAATATTTAGCTCCCACCACCGTCGAAAGCTACCTTCTAGCTCAACACAGCGATGGCCCTGGTACTACGCAGCTAATTCATAATTTGCGACCACAGCATGTGATTTTTGTCCACGGTTCTCCTGCCTACTTAGCCGACCTCACAAGCTTAGAGGAGTTACAAAACCGCTATCACATACATTCTCCAGCGGCTGAGACGTTGGTGGAATTGCCCATTGGCGATACGTTCTTGCAACCGGCAGCCCCAGAGACGAATTATGAAGGCGAACTAACGGAGTTAGGAACAGTAGTTACAATCACCCTACCGGATGCCATCACAGCCGATCCTCGTTGGCAACATTTTGCCGATACTGGCTTAATCGAGGCTCGCTGGCAAGGAGAGGAACTAGTACTGAGGGGATTGTCCCAAAGAGAATTGCTCAATCAAAATAGCGATCGCTATACATGGACAGATGTAGACTGTTGTGGCAATTGCCGACACCAAAGGGGGCAGCGGTGTTGGAATCCAGCTTCCCCATTGTATAACTTTAAGGTAACTTTAGAAGGTTACTGTCCTGCTTTCGAGCGGTTAAATGATAGTCAATAGTCAATAGCCATTTGCGAATAATAAATGACCAATGACTAATGACTAATCATCCTTTATTCTGGATTGGAGTCAGTGTAACGATTGCGGATGCGTTCTGCTTCGGGACAATCCTCTGTCAGGAGAGGTTCCACATTTCCGCGTGGCACTGAAGCCAATTTTTGCGTTACAGCACCGATGCTTTCGAGGCGAACCATTTCTTCCCAAGAACAAATTTCGTCCTCTTCTTCTGTTTCATAGCGTAGGGTTACTAAATCTCCCTCTATGTCTATGATGCGGGCACGCTCAATCCAGCGTTGCTGATCCCGCAAGAAAACACATACCTCCCGCCCGTCGCAACACAGTTGATAAATCTTGCGGTGTAGCATGTACTGCTTCTGCCTTTTTAAACAACGTAGTTAAACCTGTCAAAATCTGGGTTTGACCCCATTAGATTACACCTTTAAGAGCTTAATTTCACGGTTGAGAACAGGTAAGTCTCATAACCCAATTTTAAGATTTGCTTGTACTTGTAAGAATCTAAGATATTTTGGGTCATCAACCAATGGTTGCCTTACCAGTGAATTCAATCTCTTTCAGGCTGAATTTTAGGAAATGTTTGGTTCATAGAAGTCAAACAAGTCGGGATTTCTCCTCACAAGGTTAATATTTGCTGGTAAGTCCTTTCTACCATTATGTAATAAAAAATACTGAGAAACAAGCGTTGATTGCGGTTGTTTAATTTGCCTACTTGTAGTCATTGGCATTATTAAGAAGTCCGGGGACTTGGCTTTACTTTTATTTACCCCTGTGTATTTGATCTTAACTCATTCTCTTGCTGACCTAGACGATTTTCAAAAACAACACACAAAGAGTTTTAAGTTTTTCAGGTTTTTGCTTCAACAAGAGGTTCAGTGAAATACGAGGATGAGGAAGATAGGGGAGATAAGAGAGATAAGGGAGACATGGGACATCAGAGTAAATTCTTCCTTTTTCTGCTCATCTCGCCATCCCTCGTCTATCTTATGTAGAAGTATCAAAAAGATTTATTCGGTAACGGTAGTTCCATTAGCACATTAGACGAGGATGCTTCTCGTTTAATTTCACCTGTGCGAACTGCATCGTATAGGGCTGCCAGGGCTGACAAATCCTCTGAGTTGTAGCATTTCGTAGCCAGCACTTGATGGAGTAAACCTTCAGATTCAACACTAAGATATCCAGTTTGGAAAGCAGATTCAACAATTGTGCGAATCATCTTGATTAGGGCAGAGTGGGCGATTTATAACATCCAGTGTGGAATATTTCTCTGGGCTGCTAGTTGATATAGAACATAAATAACATGTGATTATAATTACATGTATTTAGTGATTTGTATCACAGCAATGACTGAAATACTAAGCTTTTGGCGCATTTGCTATGTAATGTATATGCATAGATAAATACAAAGTTTTTCAGTAGCTTTGCTCTTTATCCTCAAGCAATGATTAGCGATTTAAAAATATTAAAATATAGTAAAACTTTTAGGCAAGCATCCAAAATAACAGTTAGGAACAGACAATCAAGCAAAAAACTGGCGAAAATCCTCGTCTTTTTGACTCAATTGCGCCCAGTCTAGGTTCAAAGACTGGAATTTTTGTACCAAGCGATGGCAAGCAGGACGTTCGGTGGCGTAATGTCCAGCGTCGATTAAAATCAGATTAGAATCGCGGCTTTCTTGAAATTGATGAAATTTGCAGTCAGAAGTTAGGTAAGCTTGGGCCCCAGTTTTGGTAACTGCTGAAATGAAACTAGCTCCCGAACCACCCAAAACCGCAACCCGTGAAATTGTTTGCTGTAAATTCGTTGTTGGTGAAAAAATTAAATTTGGGGAAGCAAGTTTTTTTTGAATATTTGTGAGTAATTCCTGTAGTGTCAGGGATGGTTCCAGCAAACCAACACGACCATATCCTAATCCGGGCTGTGTGAGTACTATGGGAGTAACTTCCTTGAGTTGTAAAATTTGAGCCAAGACATCAGCAGTACCATCCTGTACTTGGTCAAAATTTGTGTGGGCGCTGTAAATACCAATATTGTGGGTAAAGGCCAAGCGCACCATTTCTGTTATGGCCTCACCAGTGCGTAAGGACTTGGGGGGTGTAAAAATCAGAGGATGGTGGGCAAAAATGAGATTAGCATTTAAGGCGATGGCTTCCTGCATCACTGCCAGAGTTGGTGTTAAACAAACCAATACTCGTACTCTTTCTTGTAACACTCCTGGTTCAATCTGCCAGCCACAATTATCCCAGCTTTCACACCAAGCTGGATTTGCCCATGCTTCAAACCAAGTAATTAAATCAGCAATTCTCATCATTAATTTTTGAGTTAAGTTTTTGCTTGCTAATCAGTGTTTTTGTGGTTGAATATCTAATTTTAGTGCTATTTGCTGACGTATTTCTTGGAAAGGTTTATTCCATACAGGTGTAGCATTCCAGTTCCACACTGCTACAGGAATTAGTTGTTTCTGAGCTAGATAAGTTAACAAACGGTATTCATCTTCTGGTTCGCGAGAAAAGGAAAATGGATTGCGGTAGCCTGTATCACACAGTTTATAACAAATGACTTGACCGTGGCTAATGCGTTGTATCAATTCCTTTCCTTTAGTAAGTAAATAATCAAAAAAAACTAAGCTAAAAGGCTCTATATTTGCACGATTTTTGGGATCTTTTTGTACCCATCTTGCCCAATCAAATCCATATATAAAGTCGTGGACATAGCGAAAGCGAATTTCTGTGTTAATCCCGAACATCTCTGTTAGGGAAACCATCTTTTCACCAAAAGTCTTTAAAAAAGATACAGCACCTTCATCCGCCACTAAAGCTTGTCTGAGCATACTGCTGACCAGAAAATCAAAATCCCAGAATATGTTTTCTGGAAAATTTTGCAACTGGCTATCGACTATAGATTCCAAAGTTTCCTGAAGAGTTGTAATGATTTGGATGTCGGTGGTTTCTTCAGCAACCATGTTCCCCATTTCTGCAAAACTGGTAATTATTTTTTTTTGGGGATTAAGTGACAAAAGATTAACCGAGTGCTGGGCAAGTATTTCATCGAGCGATTGGAAAGTATGAGTCGGTGTTAGTTCTTGCTTCATAGTAATTGAAATAGTCCGCCCAGCTGACATTAAGTATTACTTTATCTTGAAATAAAAGAATTATTAAAAAAATATAAATAAACTTAATTTTTCATTTACAAACTGATACATACAAATTTTCTAGTATGTATATGGTTTATTATTCGTGAAAATTTTTTGCCAAAAAGGCGTTGCAGCAAGCTTTACAACATTCTATCCAAAAGCTAGGCAGTCACAACAGAGTATTTAAACTCTATCAAGCTACTCCTGAAATAAATTCAATTTGAGAAATTGCTATCCAGAAATGTGGACAACTAATTCCCTTGAATGACTGCGCTGGCGGTGTTCCCAAATATAAATTCCCTGCCAAGTTCCCAGCACCAGATGACCGCGATTAATGGGGATATGTTCAGAAGTGTGGGTGAGGGCTGTACGGATGTGTGCTGGCATGTCGTCAGCGCCTTCTGCATCGTGGATATATTTAGCTGATTCCGGCACTAGTTTTGCCATAAAATTAGCTAAGTCCACAAGAACATCAGGATCGGCGTTTTCTTGGATAACTAAGCTAGCTGAAGTGTGGCGTAAAAATAAAGTGCAAAGACCAGTTTCAACACCAGACTCTGCAACGATCGCTTCTATTTTATTAGTGATATTGTAAAAAGATTTGCCAGTGGTGGTAATTCTTAGTAATTTTTGGTAGTGACTCATTTGAAACAATAATATTAGTGACAGTAACGGAACTTCAACAAATAAATTATTCCACTTTAGGTGGTTGATTGTTGACTGTTAACTGTTAACAGTCTTCTATAGAATATTTTTTACTTGGAAGTCCTTAAAAGTTAATTATCAGTTCAATCTGCTTGATTTAGTTGTTGTTTAGTTTCAGCTTTATCGTTTAATTGAGTATGCCTTACTCTAAAGATTCTTAAAACTGCATTGACAGATTTTTTTAAGGCATCCGGGATTATTGGTGTACTAGGTAAATTATGAGACAAAGGTGTAATGTTAGTTAGATCTGGCTCTGGCAGGTGTAAACTTTTTTTAGAGGACATTGTATCATTATGGTTGGTATTCATAGTTTTTGGAGTTCAGGAATGAAATAAACTATTACCTGATGTAACAAGCCAACAATAGCTATGCCAGTAGTTACAAAAGTAGCATAAGTCAAGGATTGGGAAATATCCTCTACTTGCTTCTGATTTTTATTATAAGTCTCTCTCAAGTTAGCTAACATCTGTAAATGATATTCTTGAGGTGAAAACTCCAAATATCTATTTTGAAAATCTTCAGTTTCTAAGTTGGGACTGACAAAAAATCTCCGTGGTAATAAAGCCCAGATTAGCAGCAGAAAGTTAAAAAGCAGTAACAATGTTTCTAATACACTGAAAAAGCTATATTTGGTAATTAGTCTAGATATTGTGAGAAAACTTAATAATGCGGTGTTAGTGACAAACAAGATGTTCATCTGAGTGATTAAAACTTGGCGTTCTTCCTTTTGTCTTTCTAGCACTCGACGTACATCTTGGGCGGCTAATTCTAAAGTTTCTTTGTCTATTGTTGAACTTTCCATTATTGATTTTAATTTGATTGGAAATAATTAATTACAGCCTGAGCGATCGCTTCATTACCATCCTTAGCAATTGGTTGCAATTGCTTTGGTGCTTGGGGTAACTCGCGCAGAAAATCCCAAGTTCCTTGAAAAAACTCAGCAGGGGTAATAATTTGATGTTGGTTGTAATTACTTATGCCTTCTATGAGATAACTTGCTTCAGCAAAGTCTTCACGAATTAGAGTAACAATTGGTACTTGTAATTTTGTGGCTTCAGCAAAAGTACCGTAACCAGGTTTGGAAAACACTCGCCCACAAATGGGCATAAAATCTACAGGGCGGTATTTACGATCATGAATTTTGACTAAATTTGGTAAATCAGGGGCCGATTGGTCGAAAACAATGAATTGCCAATCTGAAAATTGTTGCAAATTATGATATGGAATTTGCTGTAAACCCAAGCCACCAAAAGTCAATAAAATGGTTTTTTCAACTGGTGTATTTATTCCCCAAATAGAGCGTAAATCATCCAGAGAATAACGGGGAGAACCGCCTGTTAAGCCAATATCCGTGATATTGTTAAAAGCTTCCATTGGTTCGTGGAAAGGAAGACGAAACAAGCGATCGCACTTTGAATACCAATCACTAATCCAGTCTGCCACTGCTATAAATTCGCCCCCCCAATCTCGGTAGATCAAATCCCAGCCAAAGTTACTAATCATCCAGCAAGGAATGTTTGCTGCATTGGCAAATCCAGAAGCAAGGAAGGGAATATCTGCCAAAATGAGATTGACGCGATTTTGACGGATAAAATTGACTTCTGAGGCAATTAACGAATTTTGATGCTTTTTAATATCCAGCAACTTTTCTAAAGTCGCTGCTTTATCCATTGTTAAACTATCAGCTTGCACCACACCCAAATCGAATGCACGGGGACGATAAATAAAATCGCCTTCGATGTAGCACTCTAACAACCAACGCGGCGCAGTGGTCACCATAATTAATAATACTTCTGGACACAACTTTTGAATTGTCGCGGCGACAGAAGCCATGCGGGTAGCATGACCAAAGCCGTGGTTAGTGATGGCTAAATATAAAATTGGACGTTCCATTTTAATGTTAGGAATTATAAATTATTAAATGTAGAATCTAATTGAGTTTCTAGCCAATCTTTGATAGTGTATTCATTATTGAATAGCAAAATATTTTCATCTACTTCAGGAGGCTGAAAATTTTGTATTAGTTCTGCAAAAATTTGCTTTTTGATTCCTTGACGTTTTTTAGTCTGTTCATTCATTTGCATTCTTATGTAAATTTCCTCTAGCGGAACATCAAGGTAAATTACTTTCGTTCCATAATTATGTCGTTTGGCCACCTCTCTAAATCTGTCACGCAACCAACGAAAACAGTTTGTATCATCGAGAATGATATCTTGTTCTAGCTGCATTAAATTGTCCAAGATACCAATTGCAATCTGGTGAGTATTTTCCCACTCTTCAACGGGAATACCATCTCCACCAAAACCAAGTCCTCGGTCTTTATTTATGTCATCCAAACTTACATATGCACAGTTTAGGTAATCGACCATTGCTTTAGCCAAGGTACTTTTACCGGAAAACGCCAAACCACAAAGTAAATAAAGGGTTTTCATTTAGTTCAGCAGAGTTAAGTACAGCCTCTTAGAGGATGTTTGAAAAGTCCTCTTGTCCGTAGCAAAACGTTCTAGATCCTCCTAAATCCCCCTTAAAAAGGGGGACTTTGATTCCAGTTCCCCCCTTTTTAAGGCTAGGGGGGATCTAAAAGTGCCTAAAATCACAGTGGAACACTTTTCAAACAACCTCTTAACTTGAGATAGCATAACGCACTAGTGAAAGTGCGTTACAGCACACCCTACTTATCCTACATTTTGCAAAAAGTTTTAATTGCTTCAATTAATTGGTCGATTTCTGATTCTAAAGTAAAGTAATGGACGGTGACACGAATACAACTAGGGTCGGCAATTGTGCGAGTTAATATTTTTTGTGAGTCTAAAAATTGCACTAAATTGAGATGAGCTTGGTGCTGATTATTTGTCAAATGAAAAGAGACTATACCGCTTTCGGGTGGAGAAGTTCGCAGACATTTCACATCTGTTAACGCTGTTAACTTGCGCCAGAGGTACTCACTGTTGTGACAAATTTGTTGGTAACGTTCCTGTGAAGTTCCCCATTGCTGATGAATAGCGATCGCTTCCCGTAAACCCACATACAAAGGATAAGCTACTGTAGAAACTTCATATCGTCGCCCATCTGGGAGCCAATCCACAGGCTGAGATTGACTATCGACAACAATGCCATTCAAGCCAATAAATGTAGGTTTGAGGCTTTCTCGCGCTTCTGGCCGTACATACAAACCTCCTGCACCAGCAGGGCCACATAACCATTTGTGACCAGTAAAAGCATAAAAATCTACTCCCAATTCAGTCAAATTTAAAGGCAACAAACCAGCAGACTGGGCAGCATCTATTAAGAGTGCAGAATGATTATTTCTGCATACTTCACTAATTTTATCCAGAGGTAAAACCTGACCTGTATTCCAAAAAACATGACTCAATATTACTAAGCGGGTATTAGGACGTAAGTGCTGGATAATGATTTTTACGGGGTCGCCTTCATTTAAAGTCGCCTTGAGAGGACAGGTTGTAACTTCTACAGAAAATCGCCTGCTGATTTCTTGAGCTGTGGCAATTACCCCTGGGTGTTCGCAATCTGAGATTAGTATATGGTCGCCGGGTAGCCATTCTATACCCCACATGGCAATATTACAGCCAACGGTGACATTCTGAGTTAGGGTTATTGTATCAGTGGGGATCTGGAACTCGGAAGCGATCGCAACTCTCGCAGCTTGCACTTGCGGTCTGAGCCAGCGATATACCTCATTACCAAAAGGGCCTATATCCTGAATATGAGCTTGGGTTTGAGCCATCGCATCCATCGCCCCAAGAGGCATTGGCCCTTGTCCTCCATAATTAAAATAAGTCTTATTTGCTAAAGCGGGAAATTGCTCTCGATGATGATGCAATCTGGTTTGTGCAACAGAACTAGTGGCCATATTAATTTTGGATTTTGGATTAGTCATTAGTTATTTGTTAACAGCCAACAGTCAACCGTCAACCGTCAACTCCCATTTCATTATTAATTGTCTGAGTCACCCCCAGAGATTGCTAATTGTTGTTAACTTAAAGAAATGCTCATTAATGCTGAACTCCTACTGCAATACCAACGCTGTAAACGCCGATCTTTTTTAGATATCCACGGTGACAAAGGTCTGCGTGATGCCCCCAATGAACTGCTGGGAAAACTACAACAGGACAAAATTGCTCATCAACTGACTAATTTGGCACAGTTGACTTACCAGCGGCCTAATTATCCATCTGGAAATTGGAAAACGGGAGAAAAGGCAACTTTAGAACTAATGCAAAGAGGAGTTGAGTACATCCACAAAGGAGTGTTGTCAGCAACTTATTCTGAAGCATACACCTTACTGAGTCGTCCAGATTTACTCGTGAAACAGCCAGGACAATCCCATTTTGGAGATTGGATGTATGTGCCTGCTAATATTGAACTCGGTAAGCGTCCCAAACAAGAATATCAAGTTGTGGCTGCGTTTCATGCCCAAGTTTTGGCAACAGTCCAAGGAGTTATACCCGACACAGCTTTGTTGATTTTACGAACTAAAAACACAAATTATACAGTGGATTTGTTTAAATGGACGCCACAAATGCAGCAAATTCTGGAAGAATTTACTCAAATTTTAGAGTTACCAAATCCGCCAGAAGTATTTATTTCTCGACAGAAGTGTAATCTTTGCCATTGGTATAGTCAATGTTATGCCGTGGCTCAAACTCAGCAACATCTCTCACTGTTACCAGGTGTAACACCCATTCGCTACACTCAACTCCAAACCTTAGATATAACTACACTAGAATCTCTCGCTAACACCAGTCCAGCTATTCTGGAAAACTTAGTTGGTTTTGACAGCCAAGTAGCGGGAAAGTTGGTAGTGCAAGCTCAATCTGTACTCCAAAAACGACCCTTAATTTTACCGTATCCGCTACCAAAGGAAAATATTACATTCACAGCGCCCATAGAACTTTACTTTGATATTGAGGCACAACCAGACTTAGATTTAAATTATCTTTTGGGTGTTTTGGTAGTAGATAGAGTTGCGAATACAGAAAAATTTTATTCTTTTTTAGCAGATAAACCAGAAGACGAAGAATTAGTTTGGCAGCAATTTTTAAATTTAGTTTGGCAATATCCCCAAGCACCAATTTATCATTTTTGTACCTATGAATTTGATACAGTGCAACGACTGGCCAAGCTTTATAAGACTCCGTACTCCTCCGTGCGCCCTGTACTGAATCGATTTATCGATGTATACGAACAATTAACCCAAAGTGTAGCATTACCTGTAGAAAGCTATGCCCTAAAAGCCATTGCTCGTTGGTTAGGATTTGAATGGCGTAATCCAGAAGCTAGCGGTGCTAAGTGTATTTACTGGTATGACCAATGGTTAGAAACAGGCGATCGCACTTTATTAGAAGGTATCCAAAGCTACAATGAAGATGATTGTCGTGCCACCCGCATAGTTAAAGACTGGCTGGTGAAATTTTTCACAGATGAATATGTTTGGCAACTTGCTTAATTAGCACTCACGCAATGCCGATATTGACAAAATTTGTCTGTGGCTGATACCACTGGACGTAATTTAGGATTGAATTACTAAGTCCTTTTATAGTTTAGTAATGGTTTTCCATGCGGTTAATTAAAAAAATCTTTGCGTTTCCACGAGTTATTTACTTTTTCATCCCGATTCTAATTATCAGCTTCTTGTTCGCCAACTTATCATCAACAGCTAGTGAAATCAGCAGCATCAAATTTATCGGAGAAGTGACTTTACCGAAAAATTTAATTTTCCAAAAAACCGAAGTTGGAGGTTTGTCTGGAATTACCTATGATACCAAGAACAATCTTTATTATGCTATTTCTGACGACCGAGGACAAAAAGCGAATACCCGTTTCTACACTTTGAAAATAGATTTAAGCAAGGGTTCCTTACAAAAAAATGGAGTCACTGTTGTTAATGTTACCACTTTATTAAATGAAAATGGTGAAAAATTTCCTTCTGGTGAAACTGATACAGAAGGCATTGCTTTAACTAATAAAGATACTGTATTTATTTCTTCTGAAGGTGATGTTCGTAAATTAATTAATCCCTTTATTAAAGAATTTTCGCTATCTTCTGGTAAAGAAATTACAACACTTCCCATACCAAATAAATTTTTACCAGATAAAAAAGGTCAACAAGGTATCCGCAATAATTTGGCTTTTGAAAGCCTGACTATTACACCTGATAAAAAATATCTATTTACAGCTACGGAAAATGCTTTAATTCAAGATGGTTCAGCAGCTCAACCTAGAATTGGTACTCCTTGTCGAATTTTGCAATATAACTTGCTTAGTAACCAGCCAGAAAAAGAATTTCTCTATCCAACTGAAGCAGTAGCACCGTTTTTTAATTTAACAGGTAAATTTGCTAGTGGATTACCTGATATTTCTGCTCTCGACAACCAAGGAAATTTTTTAAGTTTAGAACGGTCTTTTACAGGTTTAGGATTTGCTGTTTCTTTATTTCAAGTTTCCTTACAAGGTGCTGATGATATTCATAATATTGATAGCCTTTTAGCTGTTAACTCAAAAAATATTAAACCTGTGCAGAAAAAACTGTTGTTAGATTTAAGAACTCTAGATGTAGTCTTAGACAACATTGAAGGTTTAACTTTTGGCCCCAAATTACCTGATGGACAGCACTCATTAATTCTCATCAGCGACAACAATTTTAACTCTCTACAACGCACTCAAATCCTAGCTTTTAAAGTCAAAATTGAAACACCGCTCATCAGATTATTGCGCCGCATCCTACCGAATTTCAATCGTTAACTGTATATTTCAGCAATCATTCTTACTGGTATGGTAGTTTTAAGTAATTAGTTAAAAATTATACTATTGTAAATGGCGATCGCCACAGATATAGATTGTGTTGAAGGGCATAGAAGCCAAAGGCAGTTTCCCTGCGAGCTTTACTGTGTATTCACGGAATATAGGGGCTAAATTAGCTCAATTTAACCGTACTTTCAGTGTAATTTCTCAACCGTATTCCTTAATAAATATGTTACATAATGTATAAGAACTTTTGCAGAGAGGCGATGAATGTTTAAGAAAAAAAATTTTTCTTAGAGTAGTTTTTAAACTCGTATCGCCAAATTACTCTCAAAACTCTGATTTATTTAAGAATAAGAATTAATAATTGACTAAACTTATTCAAGTATTTTGCCAACAATATTTTTCATAATTGATTTTTATGACACAAAACAAAATTGAGAATATGGTAGGGCAAAAAGTAGAATTAGATAATTACATCGGACAATTATTAAATAATCGGTATTTAATCAGAGATTTGATTGGTAAAGGAGGGATGGGTAGGGTTTACTTAGCAGAAGATACTGCTAAAGGTGGAATGGCGATCGCCATCAAAATTCTATCACTGAGTTTATCCAACCAGCACATGTCTCAAAGGTTTGCCAGAGAAATTTTTATTGGCGCTCAATTGGGTCGTAAAAGTAAACATATTGTTCGGATTTTAAGTTACGGTGTCACCGAGGATAAAATTCCTTTTTATGTAATGGAATATCTCCAAGGTAAAAATCTCAAACAAATTCTTAAAGTTCAGCCTTTAACAATATCGCAGTTTTTAGAGATTTCTACGCAAATTTGTTTGGGTTTACAATGTGCCCACCAAGGTATTAGTCTTAAAGGAGAAATTTATCCCATTGTTCACAGAGATATCAAACCAGAAAATATATTTCTCACCCAAGATGCTAAACACGGAGAAATTGTCAAAATCCTTGATTTTGGGATAGCCAAGTTTTTAACAGAACGGAGTGGCATGACTCTCACAGATTCTTTTATCGGCAGTTTGCCTTATTGTTCTCCAGAACATATGGAAGGACGCAAACTGTTAGATATCCGTTCTGATATTTATAGTTTGGGAGTATTAATGTTTGAAATGTTAACAGGTAAACATCCATTTCAGACAAAAAGTAACTCCTTTGGTAGTTGGTATCAAGCACATCGGTTTCAAATACCGCCTACACTTGAAGAAGTAAATCCCCAAGTAAAAATACCACAGGGACTACAAAAAATATTAATGAATTGTTTAGCAAAAGAAGTCAGCGAACGTCCCTCAAATATTAATCAAATTTTAGATGAATTAGCAAAGGTAAATAGTCTGCTAGAGGATGCTAGTTCTAGTACTAAAAATAATGTCGAAATTCCATCAGATATGCAATTAGTCCCGGCAACATTTTTATCAGAAAAAGAATGTTTGCAGAAAAATTGGCCTAAAAATAAACCAGTGGCCCCAATTGGTTTTCCGCACTTATTACATACTCCTCCCAGACCTATCCCAACCTTTTGGGCGATGTTGCCAAAACAAGAAATTGTCAAATTTTTGGATAAAGTACATGGTACAGAATTTATCATTAAAATGAATGTATACCCAATGTTATTATGGGTAACAGTGCTGTACGATAACCAACCATCTCTTACTAAATGGCTACCTTATTTTTTAGACTTGAAAGATAACAAAGGTCAGAATATAGCACGGAGTTTAGCAGAAGTAGGTTATTATCATCTACTATTTTTCCCCTTAGAAGATCCCAATCGTTGCTCTCATGTTATAACTTTAAGTCTCACAGCTAACCAACGTCAGCAAATTATAGATTCGTTAAACATGAATCAACAATTAAATGAATCAATTTTACCTCAAGAAGCCAAAAACATTTTAAAGATAGAATATGAAAAATTAAAATTAGATATTGTACGCAAGTTAATTGCAGAACAAAAAATTGACAAAGAAAATTTTAAAAATAGATTAGCTAAATTTTGGGAGATGCTGTTTAAATTTTTGTCTCTTAGTTAAAATATCATTATCAAAATCAAGAAACTTTTTCCCATTAGCTAACAATATTTCTCTTTTGATATTACGAACTTTAAATAGACTAAGGAGCAGAGGTTATTCAAGTGAATCAAAGCCCATTTGCATCTACAATTAGTAAGGGCTTGCTTGCCAATCGTTATCAACTCAAGCAATTAATTGGCAGCGGTGGCATGGGAGAAGTTTTTTTAGCCAATGATATTTTGTTAGGGGGAACACCAGTTGCCATCAAGTTTTTGACTCAAACTGTTGTTGATAGCAAAATGCAACAAGACTTTGCTCGCGAAGCTTTAATGAGTGCAGCTTTGAGTCAAAAAAGTGTACATATTGTGCGGGCGTATGATTATGGTGTGAGTGAAAAAGGAAAACCATACTATGTCATGGAATATTTACTTGGGAAGAGTTTAAAAGAGTTAATTCCGCTCTCCCTGTCGATGTTTTTAACAATCTCCCGACAAATTTGTTTGGGTTTACAATGTGCCCATCAAGGCATTAATATCGATGGTAAAATTTGCCCGTTAGTTCATAGAGATATCAAACCAGCAAATATATTAGTGATTCCCGATCCAATATTGGGTCATTTAGTTAAAATTTTAGACTTTGGTATAGCTAAATGTTTAAACTATGCATCAACAGCGAGTACAAGTACAGGTTTTAATGGAACTTTGCCCTATTGTTCTCCAGAACAACTAGATGGGGAAAAATTAGATGGTCGTTCTGATATTTATAGCCTGGGCGTCATGATGTTTGAGATGCTCACAGGCAAAAAACCTTGGGAACCAGAAACTGATTTTTTTGGTGCTTGGTATAAAGCACATCACTTTGAACAACCAAAAGCGATCGCAGACGTAAAACCCAACTTAAAATTACCGCAAAAACTCAATAATTTAATCATGGCTTGTCTGGCTAAAAAAGCAAGCGATCGCCCACAAAATATTGCTCAAGTTTTACAAATTCTCAACAGCTTAGAACTATCTAATTGTCCTACTTTACCTACAACTTTAGCATCTAGATCCATCCTCAGCCGTCCCTTAGATTCTGGCTTAACAATTTCATTAGAACAAACCTGTCGGCAACTTTCCTGGCCTGAGAACAAACCAATTCAAGAAATTGTTTTTCCCCAGCTTGTAAACACTGGACAAAAATCTGTAGCAGCATTATGGTTAATGTTGCCTCAACAACAAATCAAAAACTATGCCCTTTCTGGGCGATACAATCAATTTATTTTCATAACATCTCCCCACCCAATGTTGTTATGGGTGACTTTACTTTATCATCGGCAACTAGCTCCTAAATGGCTACCCTGCTACCTAGATATGCAAAATCCCCAAAATCGTAAATTGCTGAGTTCCCTAGCTGAAAATGAGCGTTACCCGTTGATTTTCTTTACTTTGGAACCACCACATTCCTGCGCTCATATCCTCAGCAGTCGCATCGATCTAACTCAATGCCAAATGTTAAAAAATTGGGTGGAACAGAGTCAGAGTTTACCATCCACCTCTCAACCCCACTTGAGTAAACAGCTATTAAAGAAACAGTATAAAAAAATGCAATCGAAGATATTGCAGCAGCTAGAATCAAAGCCGAAGTATGGGGAGATGGGGAGAATAATAACTCACCAGTCATCAGTCATCAGTCAACACCCCCAATGCCCAATGCAAAATAACTAAAAAAAATTTCCAATTTTCAACTCAAAAATACTTTAAAAATAGAAAAAAAATAGCGACAATAGGA
>Ga0314812_100034_pt1 | contig 23812 bp, 19 predicted proteins | sample STEome_9_FD_202336 | JGI IMG/M metagenome (GOLD analysis project Ga0314812, IMG submission 202336) | Metatranscriptome of soil surface biofilm microbial communities from soil inoculated with nitrogen-fixing consortium DG1, State College... ...
CAAAATTACTCATGTTTATAATTAAGAGTATTTGGAGTTTTTGTTTGCTGATTTTATTCTTCTTAGGAAGTGGTGAAGCCGTTGCAGGGGAGTTGTCTCAACGCTTAGCTAACTTTCCTCAGTGGGAAAAATTAACTTCCGTACAACCAGCATCGGGTGATTTAGTTTACCCTGAGTGGATGGCTGGCACTTGGGAGGTAACAAGTACGTTAATAGATTTGGTTGCGCCTTTAGCTCCAGATATTGTGACGCCGGGGTTTGAAGGTAATCGCCGACAATTGAATCAACCTGTAAGTTTTCTAGTAAGATTTATCAAAGAACAACCACGTAATACTGGATTTAAAATACTTCCTTGGGTAGATAGCAAATCACCAATTTTAGTAGCAGATAGAGCATTTAATAGTTTGAATTTGGCACGGGCTTCTTTAGGAAATGAAGCGGTGTTAGCAGTTAAAGTAGATCCAGATTCACCTAATCGTCAAATTACATTTTTGCGTAGCAGTCGCCAGCTCGTTTCCACTGTTACTGCACGGGCTACAGAAACTACTCCTGATGGTAAGTTTGTGACAACAGAAGTATTTCAACAACTATTTAAAGGTAGTTCTCGTCCTTATTTAAATTCTGTAGAATCTACCACGGCTTACCACAAAGTGATAGCGGATAATCCAGTAATTGAAGCGGATCAAGTCACTGCTGTTTATCTTTCACCCCAAGATCCGAATTATTTTATCGCAGGTTCTCGCCCAGTAGCTCTTTATCGCTATCATTTGCAATTTGTCCCCGCACAAGTACTTACTAATTCAAAGGAGTGATTTCAACTTTTAGCCCTTGACTATTTTGTAGTATGCTTGTAACTTGTAAGTTCCAAGCTCACGATCGCGCTCTTGGAAGGTGTGCATCATGGCGACATTTCGAGATATTGTCAGTTACTTTCGTGCGGACTGGAAGCAGAGTGTTTTCAGTATCACAGCATCTAGCATTTACGAGGTTATTGATTTAGTTGTACCTTATGTGATTGGGCAGATTTTAAATGTTTTGTCCAATGAACCCTTGGATAAACCCCTTGCAAGTGCCATTGCAACTTTTTCTGACATCATAAATTACCCAGTAAATAAATCTCTGTCTTTGGGAGTATTACTGAGTTTAATTTTTGTTGTCACTGTAGTGAGAGCGCCTACACAACCTTGGTTAACAATTTGGTTTCATTGGGCTATTGCTTTAAGGCGGCGTCGCTATCAAAGCCAAACAGCCATCGAAAAAATTCTCACCCTGCCACTAGAATTTTATGATGAAAATAATCCGGGACGCATTGCTGGGCGCGTAGCTAGAGGTATTGGGAACCATACTTTTTCATATCCCGAAATTGCCGGACAGTTGATTCCTAAATTGATTCGTGTACTGGCGATTTTTGTGTTTATTTTAGTCATCGAATGGCGAATTGCAGTTTTGTATTTAATTTCTTTTGTGTTTATTCTTGGCTTCACATTGAAGCACTTACAGCGGCTAATTTGGCACGAAACTCTTCTAGATAAATATATGGAAGATACCGAAAGCCGCACTTCTGAATTGATTACAAATATCAAAACTGTGAAAGCCTTTGCTACAGAAGCTAAGGAATTGAAGCGACAAAACCAGAGATTAGATCGGGAACTAAGAATAGTTATCGATCGCGTCCATGTAGGTTATGTGAAACTGTCTATTTGGCAAAGAAGCGTAATTCAGTTCTGTGTGTTTGCAATTTTGGGATTAACTTTAGCAGCAACGGTGGACGGGAGAATTTCTCTCGGTCATTTTATCATGGTTCTAACTCTTTCTAGCATGGCTTATGCCGAACTAGAACCTATTAGTACTTTGGCAGAAAGCTTTGCCCGTCGTTATTCTTCTATGTTGCGGTTTCACGAATTTCTTCAAGAACCAACTGGAGAAGATTCTATTGGTCTTGTAGAAGAGAATAATCAGACAGAATCAGCTTATAAATTCACTGGAAAAATTGAATTTTTCCATGTCAATTTTGGATATAATTCCAATCTTCAAGTTTTGCAAGACATTAACTTGTTGATTGAGCCATATCAAACAGTGGCATTAGTGGGGCGTTCTGGTTCTGGAAAGTCTACTTTAGTTAAATTGCTGTTGCGATATTTTGAACCTCAATCAGGTGAAATTTTCATTGATGGTCAAGATATTCGCACTTTAGATGTGGGTAAATATAGACGAAGATTAGCGATCGTTCATCAAGAAGTAGACGTTTTTAACGGTACGCTATTGGAAAATCTCACCTATGGTAACCGGGATGCCAGTTTGGAGGAGGTTCGAGAAGCTTGTCAAATTGCGAGAGTCGATGAAGTGGTGCAGCACTTACCCCAAGGTTATTACACCGTTGTTGGAGAACGAGGCGTTCGCTTATCTGGAGGACAAAGACAACGTTTGGGAATTGCCAGGGCGTTGTTAGTAAAACCAGACGTGCTGGTTTTTGACGAAGCCACGTCCAGCTTAGATTATGAGTCAGAACGTTCAATTCAGCTAGCAATGCGATCGATCCAAGGTACTTGTACCACCATTGTCATCGCCCACCGTCTGAGTACAGTACGGGAAGCAGATAAGATTGTAGTGCTAGACCAAGGAAAGATTGTAGAAGTGGGTAGCCACGACGAACTTTTACGTCACGAGGGTATTTATCGCCGCTTGCACTCCCTCCAAGAAACTGGAGAACTTTTAAATTAGGCCAAATTATCTGGCGTTCTAAGAGAAGTGGGGAAAAGGGTAAGGGGTAAAGGGGAAAGGGCAAATAAAAACCCTTTTCCCACCAATACTAGAAATTTTCAGTCACCAGTCATAATGTATACAATATGTGATAATAGACTTCAAGCAAAAGTCATCGCATACTGAACTCCCTTTGTCTGAGTAACGCAAAAAGCAAAGCTTAACTATTCGCAAGTGCGTAAATAATATAGTTGGAGTTTTTATCATGACCATTTTTATATGGAGATGAAAGCACAAATTACATTTACTAAATATTTATATAAAAAGTTCGATACATTATTTAATAATTTGTATTATTTGTGGATACAAACAAAATTACTCCGGGGCAAACACTTACTTCTACACAAAAAGTTGGCTTAGATTTAGTTGCCATTTTGGGTGGCGGACGAGATGTTGTCTTAGCCATTGATTTGACAGAAAGCGTGGGATTGAATGATGAAGGTCGTATTCGCTTACGTCAAATTATTACCGATAGCCTCAAACCTGGAGATACTGTATACGTTATTCCTTTTGCTCAAGATATAGTTTTAAATGAGGTGAAATCGGATGCAAATCCGTTGGGCGCACCCATATATTTTAGTAGTCAAAATCAAGAAAATATTGACAAAATTTTAGGAAAAATTCCTTCCCCAGACCTGAGATATTACGGTACAGATATTCAGCAAGCTGAGTTGACTATTTATCAAGGTCTAGCTCAGATTAATCAAAATCGCCTACAAGCAAATCAAAACATCAAGCCGCAATCAGTGGTTTGGATTAGTGATGCACCTTTATTTACAAAACCAGGAATTACCTCAGATACTTGGATAGAAACACCTGCTGGTAGTCCCTTTCGCCTAGCAGATTCTCCAGAAAGCCAACAACGACAAGCATGGATTAATAGTTTACCGATTAATAGGCGATCGCTATCAATTAAAACACAGAATAATCAAGAATATAAACTCACAGTAGTAGACATTGCTCCTACAGTCCAGGAATTTTGCACGCCAGCACCAGGTAATCAAGAAACCTGTTTAGTTACGCCTTATTTAGTGAAAAAATTATGGTTGCCTGGATTATTCTCAATATTAATATTGATTGCACTTATTTTAGCTGGATTAAAAGTATATCGATTGCGAAAAAAATGGGAATTAATAGTCGATTTTGAAGTCACAGCCAAGCCAGAAGACCAAAAATGTACTTTGCCAAATAATAAAAGAATTGCAATTGGTGAATATGATTCCACTTGTGTAGATTCTATTGACTGTCCAGGAGAAGAAGTTAGAGCATATTTAGAGCGCAAAGGCGAAAAACTTTATTTAGTGCCAACCAATTTGGCAGCAATTTATTACAACGAGCGCGAAATTACCTCGCGTACTCTCATAAATAAATCTAAATTTCGCATTAATTGTCCATATCGTAAACGCGACTACGAAATCATTATTAAACTTAAAAAATAATTCTTATTAGGTGCATACTATGAGTCAAGCAACTACAAATGAATTTCAATATCGGGGAATTAATCGCACAATTTGTATTGGCTTAGGTGGTACTGGACGCGATGTATTAATGAGAATTCGACGCTTAATTGTTGACCGTTATGGTGATTTAAGCAACTTGCCAATTGTCAGTTTCATTCACATTGACACAGATAAAGCCGCAACCCAAATAACTGGTATTCGCACAGGAAGTACCTATCATGGTGTAGACCTCAGCTTTAAAGAGGCAGAAAAAGTTAGCGCTACAATGTCCTCCAATGAAGTTAGTATGTTTATTCAAGGATTGGAGCGACGCTCAGAATATACTCGTCACGGCCCTTATGACCATATTGGCAGATGGTTTCCACCACAATTATTGCGAAATATTAAAGCAGTTGAAGAAGGTGCAAAAGGTATTCGACCTGTAGGAAGACTAGCTTTTTTTCATAATTATCAAAAGATTAAAACAGCAATTGAAAGCGCAGAAAGACGCACTAGAGGACACGATTCTTTATTGCTAAAAGCAGGTTTGAGAGTCGAACCAGGACTGAGCATTTTTGTAGTTGGTTCTCTTTGTGGCGGTACTGGTAGCGGTATGTTTTTGGATATTGCTTATAGTCTGCGGCATCTTTATGGCGACCAAAGCGCCCAAATATTTAGCTATTTAATCGTTAGTCCAGAATTATATGGCAATGCTCCTAGTATGAGCGCCAATACCTATGCTGCTCTCAAAGAATTAAATTACTATAGTACCCCAGGGACAAAATTTGAAGCTTTTTATGACATTGCAAATTTAACTTTTATTCAAGAACAGCGTCCGCCTTTTGACTATACATATTTAGTATCTAGTCAAACTGGAGGCGAATATTCGATTCTTTTCCAAGGTAAGCTATGTAACGTCATCGCTCATAAAATTGCTCTCGATTTTTCCAGTGAATTAGCACCAGCAATTAAAGCCAGTAGAGACAATTTTCTTCAACACATGATTCAGTGGGATAAACACCCGCGTCCTAATACCCAGCGTTACTTAACATTTGGCTTAGCGGCTATTTATTTCCCCCGCGATACTATAGTGCAAATTGCTTTGAACCGCGTTAGTTTGGAACTAGTTAAATTTTGGTTAAACGGCAAAGGTCAAAGTCCAGATCCCTTAAATCTAATCGAACAATTTCTCATTCAAAATCATTGGCATAACGACCCAGAAAGCAAGGATAACTTTACTAGCAAACTGGCAGAATCAGTCCAAGAAAATAATAAGAGTTTTCGCAATACTATCAGTACTTGGAGAAATAAACTAGAACGACAAATTTCCGAGTGTCAAAAGCGCGAAAATCGCACTGATATTCGCGGACAATTGCCAAGAGAATTTAGAGAACAATTCCGTAAAGTCCAGCCTGGTGAAACTGAAAGCACTAGGGGAATTTGGCTGACAAAATTAATACAGGTTTCTCCCAATATTGCTAAGGAACTCAAAACTAATATTGATGAATATCTCAGTCAATTACTTACACCCACAGATGCTAATTTCTCGATTAAAAGTACCCGTGATTGGCTAGATGCATTGCAACATGAATTGCATAACTATCAGCTAAATTTGCAAGAAAAAATTACTGATAATGGAGGAATGAGAATTATAGAAGATTTAGAAAGGAGATGGCGCGATACCGAACAAACAATGGAGGATATCGAACAAAAGGCGAGTATTCCTTTACTAAATAATAAAAATAGCCAATTTCAAGACGAAGCCAGAAAATCAATCCAGGAAGCCTGCAAAATTATTCAGCATAACTTCGATGTCACAATTGTGCAAGAAGCGCTAAAAATTGTGAATCAGTTACAAAAGCACGTCCAAGAAAGAGCAACTCAAGTTGCAGCATTTAATAGCTTAGTAGAAGATTTACAAAGTTTCTACGAAAAGCAAGATAGGGACTTGAGGCAATTGAATTTTGACGAAATGAGCGGTGAAGCAATATTTGATAGTGAAGATATTGATAGCTGCTATCAAACTATTTTACCTACAGATGATTCCCGTCGGCAATTTGTGTTAGTTAGTTCCACAATTACAGAACAAACTGGTAGAGGACAGTCTTTAGCGAGTTTTATCAATAGAGAACGCAGCACTGTAGACCAGTTGCAAAAAGAAATCGATCTCAAAGTTGATAAATTATTTGCTTCTCGAAGTATTAATATTGTCAATTCTGTGATTAAGCGATTTATGCAAAACTACTCGTTAGCAGTGCGTTCAACTCGTTTAGCACAAGTGATGCAAGAAGCAGAACCACTGTTGCGTTTGAATTTAAGCGACCCTTATTTTCGTGAAGACCCGGCTAAAAGTAGTAAATTAGTCGGTTTTAAAGATACAGATGATTCAGAAGTTAGACAGTTTAAAACTTTACTCACACAAGATATCGGAGTCGAACCAAGTGTTTTAAAAGCAACACAAGCAGAAGACGAAATTTTAATTGTTAATGAATATGCTGGTTTTCCCCTCAGATTAATTAGTAGTCTGGAAAAAATGAGGAATCCGTATTTACGAGAACAACATTCTGCTTCTTCTTTTCTGCATAACGATCATAACGTTTCTTTTCCCGATATCATCCCGCCTGATGCCAAAAAAATGGAAGAGTTAGAGGATATTTTTTATCCTTCTCTGGCATTGGAATTATTAACAAATAATCAGGAAAATAAACAATTAGAATTTCAATATTACGATCAATTACGCTATAGCTATAATATTGCTGGTTTAAGTCTAGAGTGGAGTCAAGCTTTAGAGGAACTTGCTAACCGCCAGGATATGACTGAAGCTTTGCAACAGCTTTTAGATAATGAAATTGCTGTCATTGCCAGAGAACCTGAACTTTGGGATAGTACATATTCACCTAAACTTAAACAGTTTATTGAAGAAGTACATAGTTTGCCGGAAGATCATCCGAATTACCCCTATAAAATAGCAGTAATTGGAATTTCCCCCAATCTTGACCCTACAGCTAAAGAGGGAATTATCAATCGCTTTCGGAGAAAGATAAATGAGCGATTTAAAAATTTACAAAATCGTAGTATTACGCCAGCGAAAAATACAGTAAATCAGCCAGCATTTAGTGATGAAATCGTGATTGACTCTCCAGTCGATTCTATTAATCACTCATCCAAATTAGATTATACTGATAATCGTGCGAAAAGACGCTTAGAATTAGAACGTCTGAAACAAGATTTAGCTGATGAATTAATTACAGAAGAAGAATACGATCGTGAAAAACAAAGAATCTTCGCTCAGTACCCTCTATAAGTCTATTTTTTAGTTTGGCGAACACCAAACTATTTTATATATCTTTACAAATTCACAAATTATTTTCATGCCACCAATACCTCTTGAATTAATTATTCTCACCCTTTTATTTGTAGTTTTACCATCTATCACTACCATTTTTTATCGCTTAGCTCTCCATCGACATCTGATAAATGTAGAAGAAAAGGTAAGAAGATTAATTAATAGACAGCCATCTGGACAGCAACCCAAAATAGTAGACAAGTTACAAGAAAGATTTAAAGAAGCTAGTAGCAACTTAGACCAAGTTAATACAGCTGCATTAATAGACCAAATTTATAGCCAAGAAAAAGTTGGGGGATTTACCTGCGAACAAATAGATTACTTCTGTCGTATCCTCCCCAATTTACTCTTAGCCTTTGGGTTACTTGGTACTTTTTTCGGCATTACGATGAATTTAGGTACACTTAGTCAAACAATCAATCAAACGAATAGTACTAATGTTAGTGGTTTACTTGCAGAATTAAAAAAACCGTTGGAAGGTATGAGTATTGCTTTCATCACAAGCTTAACGGGACTTTTTTTTAGTACTGTATTAACATTATTTAATTGGTTGAAAAATACTAGTTTTGCTAAATATAGACTTATTAGTTCCCTGGAAGATTATCTAGATAATATTTACCATCCTAAAGTACAAGGTGATACTCGCCTTGATAAAATTGTCAATAAAATGGTATCTCAGCAAGATCAATTTTTAACTAGATTTGGTTCTACAATGCGGCAAGCAATAGAAGAACCGATGAAAAGTGTAGTTAAAGAAATGAAGCAAGGAAATGAAGAAGCTCGTCATTTAGCCACACAAGTTTATGAAAGATTTTATGAAGCTGCTGGGACTATATCTGCGGCTGCTAATGAATTTAAACACACAATTGATGAACTGAATAAAAAATCTGATGTATTTAAACAGTCTGCGGAAATATTTGCTAAGAGTCAGTTTCCGCAAAAATTATCAGCAGCTACAGGCGACTTGGCTACCATACAAGAAAGATTTTCCCAATCTGCTACCAGTTTAGCCGAGACTACTAAATTCATTCAACAAGCAGTAGTAGAAGTGCAGCGTTGTAGTGGAGAATTAACTGCTTTAGGATTAGATATTAAAAATAGCAATCAAACTGCAATTCAAGTTTTAGAGTTGCATCAAAATAATCAAAACTCCCTGGGTGAAATTATTCCCCAACTCAAACAGGGAGCAAATAGTTTTTCCAGAGCAATTAATAAACTTGATAAATTAGAGAAAGAAATTGTTAGTAAATCTGAGACTTTTACAAAATTAGTAGAACTTGTTAAAAACCATACAGAACAAACTAATTTAGCGGTTGAAACATTAGGCGATCGCCTGATTTTAAATTTATCACAGCAAATCGGTTATAACAACCAACAAATTAAAACCGTCGCCACCAATTTTGAAGGATTTGCCAATCAATTCATTGTCAAAATGGATATGTCGAAATCAGATTTTATCGATATTATTCAAAATAACAATGATAAATTTAATACTGAATACAAAAATGTCAGCGCTATGATAATTAAGGGAATTATTCAACAAACAGAAATAAATAAACAAGGTATAGAAATGTTAATTAGTAATGTTCAACAATTTAATCAAGATGTCAATAATATCAAAAATGAAATTTCTCAATTGAGACAGAGAATGGAAAAGCAAATAAACACAAATTAAATTTTTAATATTAATAGAAATTTGTATATAGTCTATTATTTGAAATTCTCGGTAATGTTTTGTAATCAATTCTTTTATTTAATCCAAAATCTAAAATACCAAATTAATAAAATTTATGGTTCGTCGTTCGCGACATACTGACTACAATGAAGATTTAAATATTTGGCCGGCTTTTACTGACTTAATGTCTAATGCCTTCATGATTTTGCTACTATTATTGCTACTAGCCAGCACCAAATATACAATATCGCAAATAACTAATCCAGGAACCCCACCCATTTTACTCATTAAAGATGAAAATTCTAGATTCGATCCAGGTAGCGCTGTAATTCCACCAACCATGTTGAATTTTATTACAAATAAACTCGTACCTGATATAGAAAAAACCGCCAAAACTTACAACATTAATACAGTTGAAGTTATTGGACACACTGATGAACAACCCATTGGCATTATCAGCAGTAATTTAGACAACAATTTAGAAGTAGCAGCTAACCAAGGAGGTTCAGTTAGTACACTTAAGCCTGGTTCTAACGCTGATTTAGGATTAATGCGTTCTCTTGCAGTGGTAAAAGAACTACTAAAAATTCAACAACAAAATAAAATGGCTGGTATCAGATTTCGCGCCTATTCTGCGGCACAATTAATATTACCAAGTGGTGAATTTGCTCCCATTCCACAACAAAAACGTCAGTCTGAACCAAACCGACGACGCATTGAAATTCGTTTTACACGTCTTGGTGAAGTGCGAGAAGTAAAATAATTGAGAATTAAAATTTTTAAACTACTATTTAAAATATTTATTCAAACAGGAAAAATTTATTTTTAAGATTGCAGCAATTTTTGGGTAGTCGAATAACACTGTAGGGGCGCAGCAATGCTGCCCCCCTACGAAATATCTGCTGCAAATAAAAGACTCCTATTTGATTTTTGAAAATAACTCCGTACATCTATATTCTCTGAAACCCTTTTACCTATTGCCTGACTACACAAATAATTTCAGACATCAAACCGGACTCCTATAGATGGAAAAGGCTGTAAAATAAACAACTAATTAAATTTGTCAAGACTTTGCTTGGGTTGGTATTTACTTTGCTAGCTAGAGCATTGAAAAATGCTAGGATTTTACACAAAATGTTACTAAGATTTACTCTTATATGCTTCTTTTTGTGCTGCCTCACTATATTTTTTATATAGTTGAGTCCGAATCTTAGCTTCCTGATAACGATTGTGATTTTTTGGTACAGTACTCATTAAATCTGAAGCCCGTTGCCATTTAGCAGCTATCTCTAACCACTGAGTTGAACTTGTGGCTACTTTCCCAGATGCAGAGGCTTGGTTGGCAATTCGCACAGCCGTTCCAAATGGATCGTCAGGTGATTCAAAAACACTATTATTAGGAGTAATTAGTGTTACTGGAATTTGATTTTCTTTAGTACTTTGTGTTGTTAAAGATTTGGAAACCTCTGGTTGCATCGTGTTTTTTATTTTATTACCTAACTTGGCGTATACAAACCAACCAAGCAACAACAAAGAACAAAGACTAACTGCGGCTAATACCTTCTTGTTTTTACGTTTATTTTTGTGTTTTTCTTTGTTAACTAGTACCAAAGAACGAGAGACTGGAGTTTTAACAAAATTTGGTTTTCCTAGTTCTGCTTGGGCTTGTGTGAAATCACTAATTAGTTGTTTTATGATACTTGGCTGAATTAATGTAATTTCCTGTGACCACAGCAATTGATTCTCAGGATCGCTAGATATTTCCTTTAACCAAAGTAATTGCTGTTCGCGAACTATTCTACTATTGATGTTGACTCGGCGAATATGACGCGGTGCAGTGGATTCCAAAATTTGCTGGATTTGTTCCACTAGCGAGGATTGCTCTAGTTGTTCTACCTTCGCTGCTTCACATAACAGTTGTAAGACGCCATTAGCAAAAATGGCTCTGGTTCTAACGCCTGAATTAGCCAGCTTTTCGTTTAATAGCTGAATAATCGCCGCCACGCTACCCTGGTGAGCTTGCCAGGCTATATCGTTTATTCTGTCTATCATCTGGGGTTTATTAATAGCTCTTACACCCTGAGTTATTGACGGATTCATTAATTTAGGAACTCTTTTCTACTGACCTTGACCTTGTCTTCGATTTTACGAGTAAAAATATCAGTTGCCAAATAAAATCACAAAATAAAGCCTCCTGTTGAGTTTTGGCAAGGAGACTGTATCACCATTAGTAGGGGGAATCTAACTCTGTAACAAAATGTATTATAATTTTTAATTTTTAGACTATCTGAGGCGACACAAAACAGAAATCTGTAGCAAGATACCCCATTTGGTAGAGGTTGATTGCCTGATAGTATTATATTATACAGATGTAGAGATGTTGCAATTGCAACGTCTCTACAAGGTTTTGATATCTGATGAGTATCCGACTGTGTCGAGTCCTCCTCTATTCATGAGGGAAAATTTTATCTCCCGTGTTGGGATCGAATATAAATAATTCATTTAAATCTAATTCTAGAGAAAGGCGATCGCCAAGACGCAAACGCATATCCCCAGTAGTCTGAATATTTAACACCGTCATCGAACCAGGTAAACCCGCACGAATCAAAGTTTCTCTTCCCAAAGGTTCCACCACTTTTACTTCAACCTGTAAGATTGCTGAGTTTTCAGTCCTCAATTGAGAATCAGTATTGATTTTTAGATGTTCCGGTCTAATTCCCAAATTCAAACTTTGTCCTTGACGCAATTTTAATTTTTGCTCCACAAATGTGGGAATGGGAAATAATTGTCCACTCACATCAAAACTCAGATTCTGATAGATTACAGGCAAAATATTCATGGGTGGACTACCTAAAAAAGTGGCCACCATTTGATTAGCTGGACTGGCATAAATACTTTGGGGATCGCCAATTTGTTGAATGCGTCCGCGATTTAGCACCACAATTTTATCAGCCAAAGTCATTGCTTCCACTTGATCGTGGGTAACGTAGATTGTGGTGATGCCCAATTCTTGATGTAATTGTTTTAATTCTGCTCTAGTGTCATCTCGTAATTGAGCATCTAAATTAGACAAAGGTTCATCAAGTAAAAATACTTGTGGTTCGCGGGCGATCGCCCTTCCTAAAGCTACTCGTTGTTGTTGTCCCCCAGAAAGTTGTTTGGGTTTGCGATCTAGGAGGTTTTCTATCATCAGCGATCGCGCCACATTCATGACTCTTTCTTGAATAATCTTCGAGTCAACCTGACGCATCTGTAACCCAAAAGCAATGTTTTGGGCTACCGTCATGTGAGGATAAAGAGCGTAGTTTTGGAATACCATCGCCACATCTCTTTGTCTGGCTGGGATATGATTTACCAAGCGATCGCCAATAAAAAGTTTGCCAGAAGTCGCGGTGTCCAAACCAGCGATCGTTCGTAAAATTGTAGACTTACCACAACCAGATGGCCCCACTAAAACCCAAAATTCTCCATCGGGAATTTCAAAGGTAATGTCCTCGATAGCGGTGACATTATTAAATCTACGCTTAATATCTTCTAAACGAACGTTTGCCATTATCGAATTCAAGTTAATAGTTAGGAGTTAGGAGTTAGGAATTTTAAGTTGTGAGTTTTGAGTTTTCAATTTAAAATCTCTTCAACTCATCACTCATAACTCCTAACTCATAACTGCGTCCAAGCAGCATGAGATAATAAAGAAGCAAAAACTCGCACTCCCCGCAGTTGATTAGACAGGGGTAAATGACCTCTAGGTGCGCTTAAATCCCACGTAAACTCATGGGGGTAGCGAGTCCAATTATTACCTTGTTTCCAGCCAATTTTCGGCCAGAAATTCTCCCAGTTTTTCCCCAAACTCAACCAAATTTCTCGCTGTACTGAAAAGCCAAATTTCCCTTCGGAGTGGACTAGCCACAGATTGTTAATGGTTTGTAAATCCACAGCAGGGTAATTTTCTACCTCAGTAAAATACAACCATTTGCGCTGTACAGCAGTAGGCCCTGAGATTTCACACATTTTTTCAATGGTCGTGCGATCGGCAGCTTGGAAATCTTGCTGTGCCAATAGCTGTTGCAAAGGATTGTAATTAATCCCGCGCTCTGATTTTAGAGGTACAATTCCCTCAGGAAACCACGAGAGCAGAAATTCTTTAGCCTGGGGTGCATCAGACTTGTAAAGTACTTGGTATGCTTTGCCATCAATCCAAGTTGGTTGATTCTCACGTCGTTTCAGCAAAAATTCCATTAACACATCTAATCCCCCATCGCCCAACTGTGCTAGCTGTGAGATAGTTTGTTGTTGGACTTGAATAGACCCAGCGATTAATGTTTGTCGGAGGGAGTCGATGTCAGTGGGAGAGCCTGATAAAATCATTGGGTCTGTCATGCCATTACTCGTATTAGCTCTAGCGTAAAAAAGCGGTCACCATCGAGCATTCTCTTAGGTGAAGCAGTGATAGCGAAAAGTAGTTTACTATTTTTGATCGTACAAAATTGCGATCGCTTCACCCAATCCCACACTAGATCCGCAAATAATGTACAAGGAAATAGGGGGAAAATCTGCGCTTCAGGGGACTGGGGAGATGGGGAGCTGGGGAGACTTGTACTGAGCAAAGCCGAAGTATGAGGAGCTGGGGAGATGAGTTTTTCCCCTCTGCCCAATGCCCCATGCCCCATGACGCCACTTGCTCTACTTGGGGAGACCCCAAGACCGCAGTGGCTCCCCCACGCCCCATGCCCAATTTCAATAGCATATTTTTAGGAGTGTTAAAGTATGTACGAAAAGATTACCCCTCCTACGAGTGGAGCAAAAATCACCTTCAAAAACGGCGAACCCATCGTACCAGATAATCCAATTATCCCTTTTATTCGGGGTGACGGTACAGGGATAGATATCTGGCCTGCTACCCAAAAGGTGCTAGATGCTGCGGTAGCTAAAGCATACAAAGGTCAGCGTCAAATTAGTTGGTTTAAGGTTTACGCTGGGGATGAAGCTTGCGATTTATACGGTACTTATCAGTATTTACCTCAAGACACTCTAACGGCAATTGAAGAATATGGTGTAGCCATTAAAGGGCCTTTAACTACCCCAGTTGGTGGTGGAATTCGTTCTTTGAATGTGGCGTTACGGCAAATTTTCGACTTGTATGCCTGCGTGCGTCCTTGTCGCTACTATGCAGGGACACCCTCACCCCACAAAAATCCAGAAAAACTGGATGTAATTGTTTATCGAGAGAATACGGAAGATATTTATTTAGGCATTGAGTGGCGACAAGGTAGTGAAATTGGCGATCGCTTAATTAAAATTCTCAACGAAGAACTCATCCCCGCCACCCCAGAACATGGGAAAAAACAAATTCCCCTCGATGCTGGTATCGGTATTAAACCCATCAGTAAAACTGGTTCCCAACGCCTAGTTAGACGCGCCATCAAACATGCTTTGCAATTGCCCAAACACAAGCAACAAGTGACTTTGGTGCATAAAGGCAACATCATGAAATACACCGAAGGCGCTTTCCGCGATTGGGGTTACGAACTAGCAACCACCGAATTTCGCCAAGAAACTGTCACCGAACGGGAATCTTGGATTTTGAGCAACAAAGAAAAAAATCCCAATATTTCCTTAGAAGAAAATGCCCGCCAAATCGATCCGGGGTTTGATGCTCTTACCGATGAGAAAAAAGCGCAAATTGTCAAGGAAGTAGAAACAGTTCTTAACTCAATTTGGGCAACCCACGGTGACGGCAAATGGAAAGATAAAATTTTGGTGAACGACCGGATTGCTGACAGTATTTTTCAGCAAATCCAAACCAGACCTGATGAGTATTCGATTCTGGCGACAATGAACTTAAACGGCGATTACCTGTCTGATGCTGCGGCTGCTATTGTCGGTGGGTTAGGAATGGGGCCAGGGGCAAATATTGGCGATAGCAGTGCCATATTTGAAGCCACCCACGGCACTGCACCCAAACACGCTGGGTTAGATAAAATTAACCCTGGTTCAGTGATTTTGTCCGGTGTGATGATGCTGGAATATCTGGGTTGGCAAGAAGCCGCAGACCTAATTAAGAAAGGTTTAGGAGATGCGATCGCCAACTCTCAAGTCACCTACGATTTAGCACGATTGCTAGAACCGCCTGTTGAACCCTTAAAATGTTCTGAATTTGCCGACGCCATAATTCAGCATTTTGATTAATTGTTAATGGGGCATGGGCAAGCGGGGAGTGTGGGAGGTGTGGGAGGTGTGGGAGGATGTGGAAGAAATCTTTCCCCCCACACTCCCCACACTCCCCCATCTTTCCATCTCCCCTTTCCCCTTTGCCCCTTGCCCTTTGCCCTTTGGCGAAGCCATCTCCCCACTCCCCAATTTTTTGCAGCCAGAATCTAAGAAAATAAAAACGACGAAGTAATTGACATAGATTTCCTGCAAAAACCAATATGGCTATTAATCGACGTTATTTCTTGTTTTTACTCACAGCAGGTGCTGGTGCATTTGCGTTAGATGCTTGTGCATTAGCAGAAAATTCTCCTCCAGAAAACACTCGAACTCCTGACACAACACCAAATACAACAGGTGCCATCCAACTACCACCGTTACCTTACCCCTACGAAGCACTGGAACCACACATTGATGCCAAAACAATGCAGTTTCATCACGATAAACACCACGCAACTTATGTAAAAAACCTGAATGGGGCATTAGAAAAATATCCAGAACTCAAAAGTAAAAGTGTAGAAGAACTTTTGCAAAGACTTAACACAGTACCACAAGACATTCGCAAAACAGTGCAAAATAACGGCGGTGGTCATGTCAATCATTCGATGTTCTGGCAAATTATGAAACCCAAAGGTGGTGGAGAACCAACAGGAGATATAGCCTCGGCTATTAACCAAAACTTTGGTAGTTTTGCAGCCTTCAAAAAACAGTTCAACGAAGCAGGTGCTGGTCGTTTTGGTAGTGGTTGGGTTTGGCTAGTGCGTAACAAAGATGGCAAATTACAAGTAACTTCTACAGCTAATCAAGATAGTCCCCTCAGTCAAGGTCAATATCCTATCCTGGGAAATGACGTATGGGAACACGCATATTATCTCAACTACCAAAACCGTCGCGCTGATTACTTGGAAGCATGGTGGAACGTTGTTAATTGGGATGAAATTAACAAGCGGTTTGCAGACGCTAAAAAATTTAAATTTGCTTAGTTAATCGCTATGGAGAGAAAAAATAATTACACGCCCAGGTAACTCCAAAAAATAAATTCTTCCCCTTGAGGTCATTGACTATACCTCTTGCAAAAGTGCTTTTTGCACTCTTTTGGGAAAAGGGAAAAGGTGAGCCAGCGCGGTCTTGGGGGTTTCCCCCATGAGCGACTGGCGAACCCCGAAGGGGTTAAAGGGGAAAGGGAAAATAACAAACCTTTCCCCCTTTCCCCTGCCCCTTATCCCCAGAGGGGGCCCCCCCTTCCCCTTTTCCCGACTTTTGCAAGAAGTCTCCTGTTGACTGTCAACCGTTAACAGTCAACAGTCAACAACAGCAATAAAATATTTTTTACTGATGCTTGGGAATTTGATAGTTAAAGAGGCTTTTGAGTAGGTACACCAGTAGCACGAGGAAACTGAACTGGTGTACTGGCTACCTTACGCAAATACACACAGTGGCGAATGCTTTCACTCAAAGGTGTTGTAAATTTTTCAATCGCTTCAATAACGCCGCCTAATTGCTTAACAGCATTTTCTAAACCAGTGGTTTCATCTTCTGTCCAATTACCACGATAAATTATGGCTAAACCTCCCTGTTTGAGCAGTGGTAGTGTATATTCTGCACAAACAGAAGCTGTGCCCACAGCACGGATTAAGGCAACATCATAAGCTTGTCGGTGTTTGGGTTGCTGACCAATTTCTTCAGCCCTAGCCACAAGAGTTTTAGCATTTGTCAGGGCAAGTTCAGTTAAGACTGTTTCAATAAAAGTAATTTTTTTGCGGGTTGAATCCATGAGAGTAATTGTGCAATTAGGTGCAATAATTGTCACTGGAATACCGGGAAAACCCGCACCCGTACCAATATCAATTACAGATACACCCTGTTGCAGAGACGAAATAAATTCTCCCTTTGGTGCAATTCCTCTTAGTGAATCCCAAAGATGTTTTTCCCAAAACTCTTGGGGGTCAGTGATGCGAGTTAAATTTAATTGGCGGTTACCTTCTAGGATTAAGTGATAAAGCCTCTGAAATTGCCCCTGCTGATGGTCACTTGGTTGCCAATTGAGAGTTTGCTGCCAAATTTCTGCCATTTCAGGCAATGAGTTAGTCATTAGTCATTAGTCATTGGTCATTGGTCATTGGTCATTGGTCATTGGAAACAACAGCCGGAGGAAGGGCAGAGGGGCACAGAGGCAGAGAGGAAAAACTCATCTCCCTATCTCCCTATCTCCCTATCTCCCCAACTCATACCGCCGGTAAAGGTTCTTTACCCTTGGCTTCTAATGTTTTTGGGTCAACTGATTGTAGTTCGCCGTGGTTGAGTGTCCAGCAACGATCTGCGATCGCTAATAAATCTCCAGCATCGTGTGTCACTATTAACAGCGTCCAATCTTGTTTGAGTTTTGCTAATAAATTTACCAGCTGGCGGCGCATTGACCAATCTAAACCAGCGGTGGGTTCATCCAATAACAGTACATTTGGCTGACGAATTAATTGCACTGCTAAAGCTAAACGCCGCTGCTGACCTCCACTCAAAGCATGGGGGGCGGTGGAAAGGGATAAATGTTCTAATCCCACCTCACTCAGGGCATGTCTGACTCGATCCGATCCTAATTCAGGATGTCCCAAACGCAATTCTTCTAAAATCGTACTCCCGCAAAAATGTCGCTCTGGAAACTGAAACACTAAGCCAGCTAATTGTTGTAGCTGTTCGGGAATCAATTCTTGTTCTCGCCAAAAGAGTCCCCCGGAGGTAGGTTCAGCTAGTCCAGATAAAATTTCTAGCAAAGTACTTTTACCTGAACCACTGGGGCCAATAATCAAACCTAGCTGCTGGGGTGCTAATTCTAAGTTGATCGATTTGAGAATCGCTGTTGGACACGCTGTGGGGTGATAAATTAGATTTCGGAGATAGAGCATTTGTTAAGATTACCAAAAAGTCAGCAAATTACTGATTAATTACACCAAGAGCAACTGGAAAATTCAGCAAAAAAAGCCTTTAATAAGCGTTGACTGTTAATTGTTAACCCTCAACAGTTAACGTCAAATTTCATTAGTTTTTACGAGTGGCATGAACTTAAGCACTTTTTCTCCATTGTGGCAGACTTACCCGAAAACAATGGCTACAACATGCTTGGGAACATCAAAAAATTACCCAAGTCAACCTTGATAGAAAATTTTGCCTGAAGCAGACACAAGCTGAAATTAACTATTTTTTGCATTCTAAGTAACACATACAACTATTTCAACAGCAATTATTCTGAGAGTTAAAATGGCTAAAAGGTTTTCCCGTTATCAATCGGTGGTGTTTGCTAAGCTCAACTTATTGGTTCAGGTGGGTTTTGGGGCGGCCATCGCACTTAATCTTTTGATAAATCCCTCCTTGGCTGGCGATCCCTTTCGCAGCGAGAAACCTCACCGAATTGGCGACCAAACTCAAGCAGCTTTTGAAGCGATTTTCCAACAGGGCAATTATCCAGCAGCCGAACGTTACCTCGAACAAGCACTAGCCAAAGAGCCAAATGAACCTCTAGCTTACGCCATGAAGGCGTCTTTAGCATACGGAAATAAAGATTGGGGTAAATTAAAAACCTACAGCCAGAAAACCTTGGAAAGCGCACAAAAATTGATTCCCACTGACCCATTACGCGGAAATTTATACACTGCCGTTGGTCATTTTTTAGAGGGTTCTTTAATTCTCATCCGTGAAGGTACAGTCAACGGTGTACCACAAGCTTTTGGTCGCTTGCGGCAAGTTTACCAATATTTAGACAAAGCTGAAGCCATTTCTGCCAACGATCCAGAACTAAATTTAATCAAGGGTTATATGGATTTGTTATTGGCGGTTAATTTACCTTTTGCTAGTCCAGATCAAGCAATTGGGCGCTTACAAGAAAATGCTGCACCTCAATATCTCGTACATCGGGGTATTGCTCTTGCCTATCGCGACTTAAAACGGTATCCTCAGGCTCTAGAGTATGTTGATCGTGCCATCGAAAGCGGAGGCGACAATCCAGAAATTTACTATCTCAAAGCCCAAATTCTCAGACGACTGGGGGAAAAGGAAAAAAGTCAGCAAATAATTAAGGAAGCGATCGCTAATTTTGATAAAGCATTGACTAAAAAATCCCAACTTCCAAGTAATTTAGTCAAACAAATCGAAAGCGAACGTAAAAATGCTCTGAGTGTAAATAATTCAAGGTAACAGGGCATTGGGCATTGGGCATCGGGCATTGGAGACAAAATAGCAATCTTTCTCCCTTTTCTCCCTTGTCTCCTTTGTCTCCCTCATCCCCATTCCCCATTCCCCATGCCCCATGCCCCATTCCCTACTCTGATATGCTTGTGTTGAGTCAAAATCATTGGAATATTTAATTAAAATGCAAATTCAATTCCGCGAATTTAATCCTTTTGATGTCTGGATTTGGTTAAAATTCAGTACCATCCCTTCTGAACGTGAAAAACAGTATGTAGAAGAAGCTTTTGATTCCTGGTTTTATCTTGGTAAATTGGGTGCTTTTAACGCCGAAAATCTCCAAGTACAGGAAACCGGACTTGATATCAGTTACATGAATTATGATTCCCAAGGATATGACAAAAGCTTACTAGCCTTGATGCATAATATGGGTGAATTTGAATATGAAGGACAGTGGGCGCGTTGTTGGTTTGATTTGGGAACTAGTGATGCGATCGCCATTGATATTTTAATCAATGCTCTCACACAACTAAGTGAGGAATATGTCACCATTGAAGACTTGTACATCGGCGGCGAAAACGAAGATTGGCCAGTTGAGGATAGCGAAAGCCGCTCTTATTCTATTTACGATAACTAATCCCAACAATGAGTAAACCCGGCCAAATTCGAGTATTAGCTTTAGGACTAATTCGAGATGGCGAACGCATTTTCGTTTCTGAAGGCTACGACCCTGCAAAGCAAGAAATATTTTATCGGGCTTTGGGCGGTGGCGTTGATTTTGGTGAAACTAGCCGTGATGCGCTACAAAGGGAGTTTCAAGAAGAAATTCAAGCAGAATTAACTAATATTCACTATCTAGGCTGTATAGAAAATTTGTTTATCTTCAACGGTAAACAAGGACATGAAATTATTCAACTTTATCAATGTGACTTTGCCGATCCTAAGTTTTATACTTTAGAAAGTTTGATTTTCTCTGAGTCAGGGAAACACAAACATCGGGCATTATGGATAGATATTTCTCGGTTTCAATCTGGAGAGTTAAGATTAGTTCCAGAGGTTTTTTTTGAATACTTGTAAATTAGCTAGCCTAAATTCGAGACATAAATTATGATATAGCAATCTATTTTAGTTGTGAAAAATATCGCTGTTGATTGTTAACAGTTAGAGCCTATTTATAAAGTAAATATGGCGGTTTTCAATTGAATGGAATACACATTTTCAAATCGAATCATTGTAGGGGCGGAAGGCTTTGCGCCCCTACCGTGTGGTCTATTTATCTGAAAATTGCTGTATTAAGTAGTCGACTGTTTCAACTAAAATAGTGCATTAGTAAACTCTTGTGGGGTGGGCATCTTGCCCGCCCGGACGGGTGAGGACACCCATCCCACAATAAAATCTATTGCAACATTTTAGCCTTGACACGCCACTACACTTCGTTACGGTTGCAATGACAATATCGGTGTTGCGTAAATTCTATCTTTTATAAGATGAATTATCGGCTGAAGTAAATATATTTACTTAAAAAAGCTTCATCAAATCCGCAAGAAAAAATAATTTTTCTTAAAATAGAGAAAGATTACTTCATTTTGCTTGTGACAATATCCACTCAAATACTACCACTAGTTAAAGAGCCGGAACGACTGGAAAACCGTCTTGCAGAAATTCCACCAGAACCGGGGGTTTATTTCATGCGGGACAAAAGCGATCGCATTATATACATAGGTAAATCGCGTAAGTTGCGATCGCGGGTGCGTTCCTATTTCCGGGATGGATACAACAAAAGCGAACGCATCGCCACAATGGTAAAATTGGTGACAGAAATTGAGTTCATTGTCACTGATACAGAATCCGAAGCCTTGGCCCTGGAAGCTAATTTAATTAAGCAACACCAGCCATACTTTAACGTCCTGCTCAAAGATGATAAAAAATATCCGTATCTCTGCATCACTTGGTCGGAAGATTATCCACGGATTTTTATCACTCGAAAACGCCAGTTAGGCAAAGAAAAAGATAAGTTTTATGGCCCTTATACCGATGCTGGTTTGTTGCGAGAAATTTTACGTTTGTGTAAGCGCATCTTTCCCCAGCGACAACGACCCCAACCACTTTTCAAAGACCGTCCTTGTTTGAATTATGATTTAGGACGTTGTCCGGGTGTGTGTCAACAGCTAATTTCACCAGAAGAGTATCGCAAAATTGTCCAAAAAATCGCGATGGTGTTCCAAGGTCGGACTCAAGAGTTAATTGATATTTTGACTCAACAAATGAACACTGCTGCTGAGGACTTGAATTTTGAATCAGCAGCACGAATTCGCGATCAAATTTCTGGGTTAAAATCGCTGACGGCTGACCAAAAAGTATCCCTACCAGATGATACAGTTTCGCGGGATGCCATTGCCCTAGCAGCTGACGCCCAACACGCCTGCATTCAACTGTTCCAAATTCGTGCAGGACAATTGGTGGGACGCTTGGCGTTTGTGGCGGATGCTCATGCAGAACCAGGAGCAATTTTACAACGAGCCTTAGAAGAACATTACCAAACTGCTGACTCTGTGGAAATACCCACAGAAATTTTAGTACAGCATGAATTACCGGATGCAGAAATCTTGGCAGATGTCTTGACTGAACGTAAAGGGAGAAAAGTGACGATTTTAGCTCCTTTGCGGCAAACTAAGGCAGAATTGATAGAGATGGTAGAGCGAAATGCCCACTATGAATTACAAAGAATGCAAAAACTGGGCGATCGCAATCACCAAGCAATGCAAGATTTAGCGACTATTCTAGATTTACCAGATGTACCCCGCCGCATCGAAGGTTATGACATTTCCCACATCCAAGGCTCAAATGCTGTAGCTTCCCAAGTCGTGTTTATCGACGGGTTACCCGCCAAACAGTACTATCGCCATTACAAAATCAAAAATCCCACAGTTACAGCCGGACATTCCGATGATTTTGCTAGTCTAGCGGAAGTTATCCAACGTCGGTTTCGCAAGTATGCTGAAGATCCGCAATTAACACGTTTGGGTAATCCTGACTGGCCCGATTTAATTATGATTGATGGCGGTAAAGGTCAATTATCTTCAGTTGTTGCTGTTTTGCAAGAAATGAATTTATTGGAAGACTTGCGAGTTGTGAGTTTAGCGAAGCAGCGAGAAGAGATTTTTTTACCAGGAGAATCTCAACCATTAACCACTGACGCAGAACAACCAGGGGTACAGCTATTGCGACGACTGCGGGATGAAGCGCATCGATTTGCAGTGACTTTCCATCGTCAGCAACGCAGTGATAAATTAAAGCGATCGCGTTTAGATGAAATTCCAGGTTTAGGACATCATCGACAAAAGCAGCTACTAGGACATTTTCGCTCTGTTGATTATATTCGGCAAGCAACAACCGCACAACTCGCCGAAGTTCCCGGAATCGGGCCGCGTTTGGCTCAAGAAATTTACGATTATTTTCATCCATCTTGATATCAGCCAAACAATGCAAGGATTTTAGATTGGCCTCATACCTGTCCTTTGCACGTTACTGCTGTTTAAGGGACTTCCAAATAAAAAAACATACAATTTTTTGTGTGGGGTGGGCGTCTCGCCCGCCCAAGGCTTGGGGCGGACTTTCCGGTCCACCCCACAAAATTGGATAATTTATTTCTTGGTAATCCCTAATAGAGAAAATCCTCATTGGGGATGCCCACAATTTTGTAAAGTATTTTCAAAATGCGTTTCAAATGATCTCTTATTACCGTTTTCATCTAAATAACGCACTTTGAATTTAATAACTATGACATCGGGAGCATCATATCCAAATATCCGATCTAAAAACGAAGGCTGTCGAATCTCGTAAGGCCCACCAGTATTGATAGAACAGCAGTCTGGATTTTCTTTGATATATTCATCAAAACTTTCATATTTGATGTAGTTGTAACTGCTTCGTCCTAAATCTGTTCGATCGTTTTGATAATCAAAAACCATTCGGAACCTCTCTTCATCGCTTAGATAACGCATCTTGGCGAAGCAGAATCCTGAATAATTCAACCCAAAGTATGCGAATAAAACGCTTAATGGTATTCCTATGAAAACTAGAACAAGTAAAAGAAAGGTACGGTCTATCATTATATTTTGGCAATGAAATTATTACAGCGTTTTTCATATATTTGAACCACAATTTTCGGTAGGGACGCACAGTTGTAAAGCCCCTACAACGCGG
>Ga0314812_100035_pt1 | contig 23731 bp, 18 predicted proteins | sample STEome_9_FD_202336 | JGI IMG/M metagenome (GOLD analysis project Ga0314812, IMG submission 202336) | Metatranscriptome of soil surface biofilm microbial communities from soil inoculated with nitrogen-fixing consortium DG1, State College... ...
GTGACAGTAGCCAATGCCGCACCTCCGACTTCAGTATTAGCACAAGGGCCAGCAGGTCTAATTTATGACGATGGACTGCTAGACCTAACAATTGTAGCTCCCTTCTTGAGAAATTAAAAACTCCATCGGTACGTTTTGCTCGGTATGATATTTGATCTGCAAGCATTTACTTAATAGAAACGAGCTATGACCCAGAACTACCGCATTACTCTACTCCCCGGCGATGGCATTGGCCCTGAAATTATGGCAGTGGCGGTAGATGTGCTGAAAGTTGCAGGCAAGAAATTTGATATTCAATTTGAATTCCAAGAAGCCCTCATCGGTGGTGCAGCAATTGACGCCACGGGGGAACCTCTGCCTTCTGCGACTTTAGATACTTGTCGTAATAGTGATGCTGTATTACTCGCTGCCATTGGTGGCTACAAGTGGGATTCTCTACCATCGAATTTACGCCCAGAAGCAGGTTTGTTAGGGCTACGTGCGGGTTTGGGATTATTTGCCAATTTACGCCCAGCAAAAATTTTGCCCCAGCTAATCGATGCTTCGACTTTGAAGCGGGAAGTTGTGGAAGGCGTCGATATTATGGTGGTGCGCGAACTCACTGGTGGAATTTATTTCGGGAAACCAAAGGGAATTTTTGCTACCGAAACTGGTGAAAAACGCGGTGTAAATACGATGGTTTACACAGAATCAGAAATCGATCGCATTGGAAGAGTGGCTTTTGAAGCAGCCCGCAAACGCAGTGGCAAACTTTGTTCTGTGGATAAGGCTAATGTATTAGAAGTATCTCAGTTGTGGCGCGATCGGATTACGCAACTTTCCCAAGAATATCCAGATATCGAACTGTCTCATCTTTATGTAGATAATGCCGCTATGCAGTTGGTACGCGCTCCCAAGCAGTTTGATACCATTGTCACCGGGAATTTGTTTGGTGATATTCTCTCTGACGCTGCTGCCATGCTCACGGGTAGTATTGGGATGTTGCCTTCCGCTAGTTTGGGCGCTGAGGGCCCTGGTGTATTTGAACCAGTTCATGGTTCCGCCCCAGATATTGCAGGACAAGATAAGGCAAATCCATTAGCACAGGTTTTAAGTGCGGCGATGATGTTACGCTACGGCTTAAATGAGCCAAAAGCAGCAGATAGCATAGAACAAGCTGTACTACAAGTTTTAGAACAAGGCGATCGCACAGGTGATATAATTTCACCAGGAAAAAATCTCTTAGGTTGCCGTGCTATGGGCAATGCGCTGATTGTAGCTCTGGAAGCTCAATAATTTAACAATTCAACCTGGGCAATTTGGCAACCTTTACCATAAGTTTCGGGTAGACTAAAGAGAAATCTAGCAATCAAATAACAGTCGATAGTGTACGCATTACGACAAGGTCAAACAAATTTTACAGTTCCTAAGAACCAGCCGCCTTTGATTGATACCGCCGTAATCAGAGCCGCTGGGCAGATCTACTACACTCACTGCGAAGTACATCCCGAAATAGCTGGGCAACCTTCCGGTGTAGCAATTAATCGTTTAACTCATCGAGGTAAGGTGATTTTTACTAACCAACCTGTTCTCTTACCTCAAGAGTGTTTTGTGCCCTTGAGTCAAATTGAATCGCACATGTATTAAATATTGGGCATTGGGCATTGGGCATTGGGCATTGGGCATTAGTCATTGAGCATTGGGCATTAGTCATTGAGCATTGGGCATTAGTCATTGAGCATTGGGCATTAGTCATTGAGCATTGGTCATTAGTCAAACAAGAAGGACAAATGACTAATGACAAAGAACAGAGGACATTAGTTGTTAACTCTTGACAAAGGACAAATGACAAATGACAAATGACTAATGATTAATGACTAAGGACAAATGACTATATGGACATTTTGTTCGTCGTTTTGGCGAGTGTAATTGTCTTTGCTTTGGGTGCATCTGTTGGCAGTTTTATCAATGTTGTTGTTTATCGATTACCTGCTGGGTTGTCAATTCTTTGGCCGCCTTCTCGCTGTCCGCATTGCTTAAATCAGCTAAAAGCTTACGACAACGTACCAGTGTTCGGCTGGATTTCCTTGAGGGGGCGGTGTCGATATTGCAAAAGCAAAATTTCTCTCCGTTATCCTGTGGTAGAAGGGGTAACGGGAATAATTTTTTTACTGGTTTTTTTGGTATTTAAAGCTTCAATTTTCACAATAGGCTATTGGGCTTTTTGCAGTTGGTTATTGGCGCTATCGTTGATTGACCTGGATACAATGACGCTGCCCAATGCACTGACTAAGTCGGGTTTAGTGGCGGGCATTTTATTTCAAATGGTAGTTGGTTTTCTACCAGAGGCTAGTTCTGTAGCACTGGTAAATCACTTGATGATGGGGATAGTTGGTGCAGTATTGGGGTTATGGTTGCTTGATGCCATCGCCATATTAGGTTCCATTGCTTTCGGAAAAGCTGCAATGGGGGCTGGTGATGCCAAATTAGCAGCAATGATGGGAGCCTGGTTAGGGTGGAAATATTTGCTGTTGGCTAGTTTTCTTGCCTGTGCCCTGGGAGCGTTAGTGGGTAGCGGTGCAATAGTGCGATCGCGCCATAAATTCGGACAAAAGATGCCTTTTGGGCCTTTTCTCGCTTTAGGGTCTGTAATTACTATATTTATTGGTGAAGCTATTTTATCTAGCTACCTACGGTTATTTTTTCCACCGTCATGAATTGGAATAGGGCATGGGGCATGGGGCATGGGGGAGAATGAAAAATTACTTCTTTCCACCCTGCTCCCTGCTGCCCTGCCTTCCCATCTCCCTCATCTTCCCCAATGCCCAATGCCCAATGCCCAATGCCCATTTTTATAATTCCTGACTGTAACTTGCATTACGCCATCTGCCCTTCATATTTTGATAATATTCAGCTCGTGACTGGTATTACCCTCTTGACAACGATTAACGGTTGGCAAGCATAACTAATAAAAAAGATACTGATTGCTTATGACCCAACAAAAAGAATAATTGATTTGGGTGGGAGAGGGTAAGCATCTTATTTGGAGGTTAGTATTTGCATGGCTTTGTCACTAGATTCATATAAAAAGTCCTCTAAAAAAAGAGCAAGAGACTTGTGTTGGCATAAGTATTTTCGTTAAGCTGGCAACCAAAGATGAAAATTAAGGTCTGAATTGCTTAAAAGCTTAATTTGATGATTTAGTCATTACTCTTTGGTTAAAACAAATGATTAATGGCACAGGACGACCCGATAGGGCTTCAGATGGTTTCGACCTCATACCCACTTAAAATAAGATAAAAATGGCTAACAACGAAGAATCACGCGGTTTAAAGTCTCTATTTGACTGGTTTGCAAATCGACGTAAATCAGGAGCTACCAGTCTGGAACGCCAAGAACGTGAAATAGCTGATGGATTGTGGCATAAATGTTCTAATTGCGGTGTGTTGACATATACAAAAGACTTGAGATCTAACTTGATGGTTTGTGTGGAATGCGGTCATCACAATCGTGTAGACAGTGATGAGCGTATCCGTCAACTGATAGATCGCGATACCTGGAAACCTCTAGACGAGCATTTGCGTCCAACCGATCCCTTGCAATTTCGCGATCGCAAACCATATAGCGATCGGCTACGGGAAACTCAGGAAAAAATTGGCTTAATAGACGCAGTTAAAACTGGTTTGGGTCAAATCAACGGTTTGCCTCTTGCCCTTGGGGTTATGGACTTCCGCTTTATGGGTGGTAGTATGGGTTCCGTTGTGGGAGAAAAACTCACCCGCATGATTGAACAAGCCACTCAACGCCGCTATCCTGTAGTTATTGTCTGCACCTCCGGTGGCGCAAGAATGCAAGAAGGTATGCTTTCGCTAATGCAGATGGCGAAAATTTCCGCAGCTCTACAGCGCCATCAAGACGCGAGACTATTGTATATTCCCGTTTTGACAAATCCCACCACAGGCGGCGTTACCGCTAGTTTTGCAATGTTGGGCGATATTATTTTGGCAGAACCCAAGGCCACAATTGGTTTTGCAGGTCGGCGAGTGATTGAGCAAACCCTACGGGAAAAACTACCCGATGATTTTCAAACAGCTGAAGATTTACTCCTGCACGGCTTTGTAGATGAAATTGTACCCCGTACCCAATTAAAGAACACCATTACTCAGCTAATTGCCTTACATCAGCCTGTGTTAACACCGCCTCATATGGTGTTATGGGAAACAATGTCCTTGACTTCTAGTGCGGCAGAATAGGAAGAAGAGGGACGCGGGGACGCGGGGAATTTACGATCGATAGTCTTTGTGTCACCGTGCCTTTTCCCCTCCCCCTCCGCACATTCTTAACCTCTTTGCGTAAGAGCGTCTCCCCCTCTCCACGTCCTTTACTTTCCCGGTTCTTGGGTGAAAATTAACGGAATCAGTGCTGTTAAGCGAAATACGGTAGAGAGGGTGAATAATGCTAATAACCCTCCAGATTGAGTAAATTGCAAAATGAAGCTGCCTATGGTTGTGCCTAAAGCACCACTGGCTCCAGCAACGGCAGCAGCGATCGCAAAATAGATAGACTGATTTTTAATTGGCGCAATCCCTAATTGGATGTTGTTATTACACAAGTCCATCGCCGCCCCTGTTCCTCCAGCTAAGATATGTAATAGTGGCAACCACAGCCAAATATCAAGCTGATTAATACCAATTCCCAGCCACAGTAATGGTATGGTTGCAAGCAGAATTCCACCAAACAGCAAGATGGGACGATTGCCGATTTTGTCTGCTAATTTGCCCCACACAATCAACATCAGCAAATTTGCCCCCGCTTGCAGGCTTGTGTAGATAGTCACGTAGCCAACATTGAGATCCAAGGTGTCCAGCATGTAGAGGTTAAAAAAAGGAGCGCTGAGGTTAAAAGCCAGCGTCCATAACCCGAAATACAACAGAAATTTCAAAAAGTTAGAGTTTTTCCAAATACTGAAGTTTACTGGCTCTAGTGGTGTATAAATTAGCTGAGTTACTTGGGCCGATTTATTCAAAGTATCGCTAAACTCCATCCCCTTCTGGTTCGGCATACTGGCAGTACTATGTTCCCCATGCCCTATGCCCAATTCCCCATGCCCCATGTCCAATTCTCCTTGTGGCTGGAGTTCTTCTTTTTTTGTAGTGTCTGATTGAATTTCACTTGTTTGAGGGAATTTGCCAACATGAGTGTTTTGCGATAACGGATTCATATCCGCTTGAAAATACTGGCATCCTAGCCCCACAATTCCAAAAATCATACTCAAAAACAAAATTACCCCATAGCCTTGGACAACTCCCCCATACCAATGGGATACAGCTAAACCGGCTATTGGTACGCAAATCAAATTCGTGAGACTAGCAGCACTATTACGTATCCCAAAATACCTGCCCCGTAATCGCCGGGGAACGATGGTTGCCATCCAACTTAGCCACGATGGGGTTCCTAATCCTGCTAAAAGATTGCTTAATAGAAGAATCAAGAGTGTTAGTATTACCAGGTAGTTATGATTCAACACTCCCCAGCTGGTAGCTGCGATCGCAATTACTAAAATTACCCACAATACACGAGCGATTCCATGTGTCCGCAGTGCGTATTGAAAGCGGCTGGTGCTACGTTCAGACAAGTAAGCACCCAAAGGCTGAATCAAATTCACCAACATGGGGATAGAGGACAACATCCCAAATATCACCGGACTAGCGTCTAATTCCACCAATAAATTGGCAAGCAAAATCCCACTAGTACCAATAGAATAAACTGCTGCTAACACAGAATCCACAGTGGAGGCTTTTAAACTTCTGCGAATAGCATCCTTGGGAATGCGAGGAGTTGGAGAAATTATTACTTGGGGTGTAGTAATCTGGGCAATTTCCAGATTTATAGGAGTAGATATTTCAACCGGAACAAAATCCATAATGAATGTATCTTTATGGATGAAGCATTGTGGCATCAATCCATTTTTCGAGTAATTCAGTGTGCTTGCATCAATTTAGTTAAGAATTCTTCGTTATTTTAACTTGCATTATTCAATAAAAATTTGTCAAAGAAAAATATCAATCTTTAGCCACAGACGATATCAGTAATGAGAGGGAGTTAGATATAGTAAGAATGATTCTTCAGAAGTATTTCTAATAGAAGTTAGTGTAAAATACAGCAAAATAAAAAAGTATAGCGGTCATCTAAATTATTTGTGAAATATCACTCTTGAGGCTGTTGACAATTAGCAGTTAACAATAAAAATAATCGCCAGTAACCGATGGTCAATGGTTGTAAATTTTCAGTGATTAAAAGCAAGTTATTAACTGTTTTTGGAGTGGCGATCGCCATTGCGATCGCTTTTATCACTTGTCACAATTTACAATTAGCAAATCAACACTCAGTATCTACAGCAATTACCATTAAACTGAGCGGTTGGGGAGGTTCCCCTGTGGAGCAAAAACTCTTGAGACAGGTATTGCAAGACTTTGAAGCACAACATCAAAATATTAAGGTCAAATATGAGGTGATTTCTGACCAATACATGGATGTCATCAAAACCCGCTTAGTTGGAGAAGCCGCACCTGATGTATTTTATCTAGATGCTTTAGAGGCTCCTTTTTTAATGAGTCAAAATGTTCTGGAACCACTAGATAATTACATCACTCCCGAATTTGACTTAGGAGATTTTGAAGAAACTTTAATTAACAGCTTCAAATACCAAAACAAAATTTATGGTCTTCCCAAAGACTACTCCACACTAGCGCTATTTTATAATAAAAAAGCCTTTGCCACAGTTGGCTTGAATGAGCCGCCAACCACTTGGGAAGAACTACGTAGTTACTCCAAACAATTGACCGGCAAACTTAATAAATACGGCTTTGGAGAAATTCCAGAATTAGCGCGTCAGGTTTATAAAATCAAAGCTTTTGGCGGAAAAATTGTTGACCAAAATGGCTATGCGACTTTTGCCAGTGAGGCAAGTTTAAAAGGTTTACAGTTGGTGATAGATCAGTATCAAAAAGACCGTTCCTCTGCCCAAAAATCTGATGTGGGGACAAATTCGGGTAGTGAAATGTTTGGTCAAAATAAAGTAGCAATGGTAATTGAAGGTAACTGGGCAATTCCCTATTTAACTGAAACCTTTCCTCAAATAGAGTTTGCTACTGCCCAAGTGCCTACAATTAATGACAAAAAAGGCACAATGGTGTTTACAGTTGCCTACGTTATGAATAAACAAACACAGCACAAAGCCGAAGCGTGGGAGTTGATTTCTTATTTGACGGGGAAAGCTGGAATGGAGAAGTGGACAGGAACCGGGTTTGCTTTGCCAACGCGTAAATCAGTAGCTAAGAATTTGGGTTATGACCAAGATACATTGCGATCGCCATTAGTGGCTGGTGTTGATTATGCTACACCTTGGCAGGTAGGTAAATATCCAGGGGCGATCGTGAATAATTTTGAGAATCAGTTTATCAGTGCCTTATTAGGGCAACAATCATTAAAACAGGCAATGGTGCAGGCAGAAAACGCAGCTAATCAGCAGATTAGGGCAATGGATTGATGTTTACAGCAATTTTCAGGTTAGACCACGTTGTAGAACGGCCGTTCGCCTCTACCAGGATTGGGGTTGAAATAGATGAAAATTGCTCTAAGGTTTTAAAACCCACGTAGGTGGGTTTCGTCTGTGTAGCCGCGATTTCCAATCGCCCGGTTAGTAATAATTTAGACTTTTCAAACAACCTCTAAGCAATACAGTAATTGAGTACAGGACTTACGCAAAAACTCTCTGAAACCCCCTTTACTTCGTGTCCTTTGTGTCCTTCGCGGTTCGTTTTTTCATTATTTTGCGTAAGTCCTAGAGTATAAAAGTGAAACAGTATGACTCCTAAATTATGCTGTATTAAACTTGCTTAATTCCTTTCCAACCACTCATCCAAACGAGACATTTCCACCGCACGGTTCAACAGCAATCCATTAACCTCATTTGAGCCGGAATGGAGCGCTAAAATATAATATTTGCCGTTTATATTACTGATAATTGCACCTCCAGAAGCTCCTTGATTAGTATCACAGTTGTGGTACAAAAAATTATCCTGACGGCGGAGGATACTGCATCCCAAGTGAACGCCAGCAGTCATACTTGCACCAGCAGTTAGATTTTCATAACCTTTTTTCTTGGGGTTGGGAAAATCACCAGAGTAGCCGACTAAGGCAAATTTTTTCGTATCGCCAACCAAACTAGAAGATGGTAAGGATTTCCAGCCCAAATAACCATATTTTTTACCGATGGGCTTGTTGAGTTTTAAAATCGCCCAATCCTTTGCGTAATCAGCTAAATCGCCATTTTTAAAGTCTGTGCCGTAATAAACATTAGTTGCGTAAGCTACATCATTTTTACTTTTGACGACACCATTAACTAAGTTTGGCAGAAAGGCGATCGCTTGACTAACTTTTTTGGTTTCAGGGTTAACGACACAATGGGCGTTTGTCAAAACAACGTCTTCAGAAATCAAGGTTCCTGTACAACTGTAGCCGTTACCCTCAGCACTTACCCCCTCGATTTTACCAATGGCTGACCAAGGGTAATTTCTGCTAGTCATGGGAATACGGTCATCTTTGGAACCAATGATTACCCGTTGTCCGGGGAGTTCTTCTTTCTGATTTAGCAGCGAGGGTTCTCCTTTTCCTTGTAGTTGAAATTCTTTAGGATTTTCAACCTTGGTAAAGCTGGGTGGGGTTTGTGGTTGGGCTGAGACTGAAGCCCAAATTCCTAAAATTCCTATTGTGGCTAGGCAGGGGAAAATAAATTGTGTGGATGGAAATATGGTTTTCATGAAAAATTATTCCTGTAAATTTTGAGGTGAAATTTAAACGCAAAGGGGCGCAAAGGTAAGCGCAGAGGTACGCGGAGTCTACGATGCTTAGTTACGAATTAGTTCACCGCCATTCGCCCAGCAGGGTAAAGGCTGACCAAGAATAGGGGTTACGCCATTGTTCTTGTGACCACATCTTGAGTTGTGCGGCTCTGAGGGCGGCGGCGGGGGTTTTCCCTTGCTGCAACATTTGGCTGTAAAATTGGCTCATCAATAGTGATGTGGCTTCATCGTCAACGTTCCATAAAGACACCACTACCCGCGCTGCACCTGCATACATTAATCCTCTTGTCAAGCCTACTAGCCCTTCTCCTTTCACTTCTTCACCCAGACCGGTTTGGCAGGCACTCAGCACCACCAACTCTGCCGGGAAGTTGAGGTTAAAGATATCAGTGAGTCGCAAAAAGCCTCTTTGGGATTTGCCTTGTTTATCTATCAGGGAAAGGACAATTCCTGATAACTCTGGTTCAGTGCTGTCTAAAAAGCCGTGGGTAGCAAAATGCAGGATTTTGTATTGACTTAGTTGGTCGTTGGTAGCCCAGTTGTAGTTTGCGTCAAAACCAAAGGCTTGGATATTCTCTGAGGGTGAGACAAGTTTGAGAATTTCCTGCGCTTCTTTTTCTGTGCCGGGGAGTCTTTGAATTTCGCTGCGCTTGATGTTTCTAGTAGACCGCTTCAGGGCAGACTCTTGTAGTTGCTGGTCAATGTTATTATTAGCAACATTGGAGGATTTGCCAGTAAATTGCTTATCACTATTGGAGGATTGACCAGTTACTCGTTCATCGTCAGGGGTGAAAACTGGGTCTGCAAGGATGGCGAGGGTTTTCGCTGGTTTGGTGCGTCCTGTGGTTTGCTTCCTGAGAATGGCAATGGTGGAGGCGGAAGGTAGAGAGATAATTTCATGGTTGACTACCAATGGTTGATAATCTGAACCATCTGCCGATTTGGTTGATGTCGTTAACGCAGCAAAGGGAATGTATTGTAAAGCTTCATCGCCAACAATTACTAGGCGTTTTTGCCCCAATTTATCAGCAACAGGTTTGAGGATAAGTTGACTCAGTTCGTTAGCAGCTTTGGCGGTTTCTTCTGGGGAAACTCCCTGGTATCCAGGATTTTTTAAGTAATTGTCGTATAAATTCTTGGCTGCTTTGTCTATTTGTTGGCGTTTTGGAAGTTTATAGCTATAGAGAGAGTCTGGTGTAACAGCCCAAAGATAGCTGCGTTCTTCACCCAAAGAATATTGCAATAGCAGTGTGTCTTTATCTAGTTGTTGTTGAATTTTTTTGAGAGTCAGAGGTTGGGGATATTTTAAATCGGCATATTCAGGGTTATTGGCGCGGATTTTAACTTCAATTTCTCGCTGTTGTTTGAGTAAGTCTTGGATTTTTTGTTTGGTGTTAGTTAAAACTTGTTCTGGGCTTTCTTTTTTACTTGCTAGTTCTGATAATAATTTTTCTTGAGCATTGATTTGCCATTGCAAACTAGTTTCTTCTGCTAAAAGTTTTGGGTCAATGCCTTTTTTGATGTCTATGTTTGCTTCGGTTAGTAGTTCAATTAGACCACGTGCGCGGGAGCGATCGCTAACTTCCAGTGCCAATGCATCGTATCCTTTTGATGGGTCTTTTTTGTGCAACTGCATCAGCAGGTCTGTGTAGAACTTGTAGTAGCCTTGGACTGAAGCAAAGTAAGAAGCGCGCAGTTGTTGGTCAGCTATTTTGGTGCGTAAATCTTCAATGATTTCAATAGCTGCTTGAATATGTTTTTGGGCTTGTTCTAGATTATTGCGATCGCGTTCTAGGAAAGCCATGTTAAAGAGGGTAGTAGCTTGCCCTTCTCTGTCTCCCACTACACGGTATATCGGTAAGGCTTGGTTGTAGTATTTGAGTGCTTCTTGCTTTTCTCCTGATGAGTTGTAGACTTTGCCAATATTGTTGAGGATGGTGGCTTCTCCTTCCCTGTTCCCCACTGCACGATATATGGGTAAAGCTTGGTTGTAGTATTTGAGCGCTTGTTGCTTTTCTCCTAATAAGTCGTAGACAGCGCCAATATTGTTGAGGGTGTCGGCTTCCCCTCCTTTGTCCCCGATTGCACGCATTATGGGTAAGACTTGGTTGTAGTATTTGAGTGCTTCTTGCTTTTCTCCTAATGAGGAGTAGACAAAACCAATATTGTTGAGGGTACCGGCTTCCCCTCCTTTGTCCTTCACTACACGGTATATGGGTAAAGCTTGGTTGTAGTATTTGAGTGCTTGTTGTTTTTCTCCTAATGAGTCGTAGACATTGCCAATATTGTTGAGGGTGGTGGCTTCCAGTTTCCTGTCCCCCACTGCACGGCTTATGGGTAAAGCTTGGTTGTAGTATTTGAGCGCTTCTTGCTTTTCTCCTAATGAGTCGTAGACAGTGCCAATATTGTTGAGGGTGCCGGCTTCCCCTTCCTTGTCCCCCACTGCACGGCTTATGGGTAAGACTTGGTTGTAGTATTTGAGCGCTTGTTGCTTTTCTCCTAATGAGGAATAGACAGTGCCAATATTGTTGAGAGTGGTGGCTACCCCTCTCCTGAATTCCACGGCATGAAATAGAGTTAGGGCTTGGTTGTAGTATTTGAGCGCTTCTTGCTTTTCTCCTAATAAGTCGTAGACTCTGCCAATGCGAAGAATGGTGATGGCTTCCCAGCCTTTATCATCAATTTGTTGCCAAAGTTTTAGCGCTTCTTGCCATTTCACAATTGCCTGTCGTAGTGATTCTGCTGTACCTTGTTGATAAAGCTGCACTCCCTCTTGAAAAACCCGTTCCGCAGCAGCGCGATCGCCATTTTGTTGAGTAGTTCCTGGCTGCTGTGCTATCTGCAACCCTCGTTTTTTCGGTGTCGCCCCCACTGCATCAGCAAGCATTACCGCACTCAGCAATAAAGTTAAACTGTAGCGGGTCAATTTTGGTAGAAACCACCAGCAAACCCCTTGAGACTTTGCACTCCTATTCATTCTTTAGCCTCACAGCCTCAATCAGTAATTATTTGCAGCCCTATCCTGTCGGTATCAATTCCGCTTATTAGTAAATTATTTAATTGTCGCCAGTAATATTGCTGAAACTTTATGTTGATTTTACGGTTGAGCTTTAAGGTTATGGTTATGGTTTCCGTTTTTGTAACGAACTCATCGGTAAACCCTGATTTTCTCGTCCTGACGCTTGTTAAGGAGAGAGAGATAAGAGGTGATAATAGTTATTGAATGAGCAAAGGTAACTTTGATATGTCGTATAAAGTTAGCATTGTTATCGAAAAAGATGAATATGGATATTATGCTTATTGCCCTGAACTTCCTGGTTGTCAATCTCAAGGTGATTCCCTAGAAGAAGTACAGGTAAATATTAAAGAAGCAGTTGAACTTTATTCACTTTAATTGTCCTTCAGAAATCCCCTTAAAGGAACTTGTAGTAATAACAGGTTATCTTCAGGACTTACGCAAGTGTCACAAAAAATCAATTTTTTTTGCTTGTAGTAAGGACTTCAGTCCTTATTAGAGGACTAAAGTCCTTACTACGAACTTAAAATAATATGCCAGTTGCGTAAGTCCTAATCTTTAATGCCGGGGCTGATTTCTAAATAAAATTTATGCTAGTTAAACTACCGTCACCTGTATTCATATTTCTATTAGGATTAGCCATAACTCAAACCTTTGGATGCACAAATCGTAATCATAATTCCGCGATCGCTCAAAGTTCGCCAAAGCCAACTTACCAAGAAATTGTACAAGCTGGTGAAGTGCGGGTTTTACCAGGAAAATTAGATACAATACCCGTCTTTAACAGCAATAGCCCAGAATGGATTAAAACTGAAGGCGTTTTACTGTCTACCTTTCCTTCAAACGGCAAAAAAGTTGCCGCCGCCCACCTGAATTTTCCTTTTAAAGGACGTTTTGATTTATTCGCCCACCACTACACCCACACTCCCAAGGATTTACAAACTCTATATCTGGGTGTAATTGTGCATAACCCTGGTAAAAAACCTGTAACAGTGGATGTATTGCAAGCAGCGAGTTATTTAATGCAGGATGCGCCCTTTGTGACGTTACCTCCTTATATTGAAAATAACGATGGTAAAACTTATTCAGGGCCAGGGGCCCGCGCTGTTGCTGATGTACTGCGGGGAGTTCGCCAAGCTGATTTTCCCGCCCAACTGGTAATTCCTCCAGGACAAAGCCGGATGTTGCTAAATCATCCTATTCCTGTCAGAAATCTAGAAAAACCAATCAACGGTCGGTCTAGTTTTATGCGGCTGCGTAGTAGCGATTCAGTTTATGCAGCAAGTTTAGCCATGTTTGCCAAGAAAAACTCTGATGGTAGCGAACGTCAACCGACTCTCAAGGAATGGCAAGCTTTACTAGATACAGGTAACTTTGCTGGGCCGCGAGATAAAACACCGACTCCTCCAGATGCTACCAGTGGCGCACTGATTTATGGACGTGTAGCTGGTGTTTCCCAAGGTTCCCAATGGCAAGCAAAATTGGTGGACAATTCCCAAGCCACAAATTTGACTATTCCCCAGCGTGGCAAAGCTATCTCTTATCCTATAGTTACATTGCGGGGTGGTCGATTGGGTACCGAACAAATCCAAACAGCCAAGATGCTGGTACGCTATCCCGATACAGCATACGAAGCACACGGTAATTACGCTGTGGAATACAAGCTGACTTTACCCTTAAGCAATAACACTGCCCAAAATCAGACCATCGCTGTTACCTTAGAAACACCTTTGAAAGAAGATAAATTATCCCAAGGTGGCCTGCGTTTCCGCAAACCCTCCTTAGATTTTCCTTTCTTCCGTGGTACGGTGCGGGTACGTTATTTCGACGACCAAGGTCAACAAAAAATCCGCTATGTGCATTTATGGCATAGAACTGGACAGGTATTAGAACCATTAGTGCAACTTACACTTCCACCCTCTACTAAACGGATAGTAAACGTAGATGTGATTTATCCACCAGATTCAACGCCACCACACGTGTTGAGTGTAAAAAATTTAGAAAAGTGAGGAGTAAAAAGTTAGGAGTTAGAAGTGAGGAGTTAGGAATTAACAATTGATATTATCCGCGCTCAATTAACCCTAATTCCTTACAACCCAACTGTTCAAACCCTAACCACAATATATTAGATTAGCCAAAGCTCAGCCTTGGCTCTTTGGAGTGCTTTTCCTATAAGCAATTAGAAGGCGAATTTATCTTACAACTCCTAACTCCAAACTCCTAACTCTTAACTTTATTTGCCGCTGTAATAAAAGGCAATTTCTTTTTCTTTTAGAGGTGCGAAATCTGCATCTGTAAGCAATTGATCGAGTTCAGCTTGGGGGATATGTTTTGCACCAATGCGGACAATGCGCGATCGCATCGTATTAGATACACCACTGCGCTGTCTATTGCCCTCTAGCCCCATGACTTTGCGATAAAGTTCTAATTTGGCAGGCGGAATTGGAGAACCATCAAAATCAATTCCCCGTGCGATCGCTTCATCAACAGCATCCGCACCTGTAGTCGTTTGATTACCTGGGTTAGTTTCAGTAGTCATGGTGATTTACTCTTCTTCGCTATGAGTAGATTTTACCAGTCTTGCTGAGAACAATATCCTGTCAACAATCAACAATCAACAACTCCAAGTGATTGTTTTTATTTATGAGAGTTCCCTAATTACGAGTTTCCCGCGTCACCAAACCACCAACAAACGCCCCTAAAACTGTACCCATCCACAATCCCGTTGTGCTACCTTGCCACATTCCTCCTAGCGTCGCCCCAGTGTTGCATATTACCTTCAAACCCCAGTATTGGTTTGCACACTTCTGGTTATGCAACATGGTGGTGATTTGTCCAGTGGTATAAGCAGTAAAAAAACCTGATGCTAGGGCTAAAAATGTGCAAATTAGAATTTTGTTTTTAGTCATTAGTCATGGGGCATGTGTCTTTGAGATTCGACCACGAGTCTTTAATACTCGCCGACAAGTATTTTAACTCAAGTGTTTTGCTCCCTCATCTCCCCATGCCCCATGCCGCATTCCCCATCAACCTGTATTTCTCATACCGGCAGCAATACCATTAATGGTTAACAATGCTCCTCGCAGTAATTCGCCTTTGCTATAACGAGAGTGAATTACTCCAGAAGTAGCAGTGGTATTCATAGACTGGCGTAAACGCTTGAGCAGGGAAACTTGGATAAATCCCAAGGGTACAATTGTGCCATTGCGTAATTGTACAGATCTTTGCAATATGGGGTCGCCATCTAAGAGCTTATTGTGATTGGTGATTTTTAACACCAAATCTCTTGTGAGATTAAATTCACTGGCAATTTGCTCAAAAACTTTAACAAAGCGTTCTTTATCTTCCGGCTTTGATAATTCTTGAACGTAGTGCTGCGCCATTTGCATGTCTACTTTTGCCAAGGTCATTTCTGCTTTGGAAATTACCATTTTGAAGAAAGGCCACTTGATGTAAAAATAACGCAGCAGTTTTAAGTGTTCTTCTGGTTCTTCGTTCAAGAATTCTTGCAAAGCAGTACCGACACCATACCAAGAAGGTAATAAAAAGCGAGTTTGTGTCCAGCTAAATACCCAAGGAATGGCCCGCAAACTGCTTAGGTCTTTTTTACCGGAAGGACGCCGTGCTGGACGGGAACTAATTTGCAGTTGGCTAATTTCTTCAATAGGGGTGACTTGGTGGAAAAAGTCGATAAAATCAGGTTGCTCGTAAATTAAGGCACGATAATGTTGACGCGATCGCGCTGCTAGTTCTTCCATAATCTCATTCCAAGGTTCGATATCATCAAACCCTGTCCGCAGCAAACTAGCTTGAATTACTGCGGTGGTAATAGTTTCCATGTGGTACAAAGCTAAGTCCAACAAGGAATATTTAGAAGCCAAAACTTCCCCTTGTTCGGTAATCTTAATCCGCCCATTGATGCTGTGACCCGGTTGAGCCAAAATCGCTTCGTAAGCCGGGCCGCCTCCCCTTCCCACAGAACCGCCGCGTCCGTGGAAAATCCGCAAATTCACACCGTAACCTTCTGCGATTTTTTGCAGCGATTTTTGTGCTTTATGAATTTCCCAATTGCTGCTTAAAAAACCAGAGTCTTTGTTGCTGTCAGAATACCCCAACATCACTTCTTGCAGGTTGAGGGTGAGGGGGGGTGAAGAAGACGCGGGGACGGGGAGACGCACTGACGCGGGGAAAGAATTGTCGGTGTCACCGTGTCCCTTTGTCTCCGTATCCTTCCCCGCGTCCCCGTGTCCCTCTGTCTCCGCGTCCGCTTCCCACTTGTGCGCTGCATAGCCGCCGGCTAACAAAGCGCGATACAAGGGCAGTTCAAATAATTCTCGCATAACGCTTCTGGAGCGTTGCAAGTCTTCTACTGTTTCAAATAAAGGAACGACTTGAATGGTTCCCACAGCAATGGCGGGGTCAAAAAGTCTGGCTTCTTTGGCTAAGAGCAATACTTCCAACACATCGCTGACTTGGCGGCACATGCTGATAATGTAAGTTTTACAGATATTGACGCCGAATTCTTGTTGCAGCGATCGCACGATGCGAAAGGTTTCAATCACATCGTTGGTTTTTTCGGAAAATGGCAGTTCTGCGGGAATTAATGGCCGTCTAGTTTGCAGTTCTGTGGTTAACCAAGCAACTCTTTGGGCTTCCGAAAGTTCGTTGTAAGCTTGGGGTAGTACTTGTAGGTATTCTAGAATCTCATTCAAGGCATCAGAGTGGCGGGATGATTCTTGACGGATATCTAGTTGTGTCAGGTTAAAGCCAAATATTTCTACCTGACAAATTAAATCTTCTAGGGCTTTACAACTTAAACCTGTTTCTGTCAAGTTACGCTCAATTAACCGCAGTTCTGCTAAAAACTCGGCATCAGAAAGGTATAAAGGGCTATCTTGATTTTTTGGGGTTTCCCGATTGTACAAAGCTAAATTGCGATCGCGGGTATTTTCTAGCCGTTTGAGTACATAAGCTAATTTCAGTCGATAAGGTTCTTGTCGATAACGCAGCGCTAGGGCGTCGTATACTTCACTCAACTGGGATTGATCTAATTCTAGAGATTCCAGCAAATCTGGTAAGACATCGCTCCAGTGCATTGACACACTTAATAATTCAATCAGATTTTTCACTGACTCGATATATCTTCCCAGCACCATTTTCCGTTGATAGCAAGCTGTTCGCCAGGTAATTTCTGGTGTCACTGATGGGTTACCATCCCTATCTGAACCTACCCAAGAACCAAAGGAGCAGAAATTCTTACTCGGCGGTTCTAGCCAAGGAAAAGTATTCGCTAGTGTATATTTAAACCGTTTATAGAGTTGGGGAATGCCGTCAAATAAAACTTCTTGGAAGTAATGTAGAGCATAATCCACTTCATCCAGCACCGTGGGTTTGAACTGGTGGAGTTCGTCTGTGCGCCACCACAAACGAATTTCTTCAAGTAATTGTTCCCGCACATCTGCGACTTCCCAAGAATGTCCCACTCCTGTACTTCCCAAGCCATTTTCTAAAGCATCCAGTTTTTGCAACAGTTGTACCACTTGTCGCTGCTTATCGCGGATGGTATGACGCACAATTTCTGTTGGGTGCGCTGTGAACACTAAGCGTACATCCAACTGGGAAATCAGACGTTGAATTTGCTGGGGTGGAACATTCAGTTTAAATAAATGGGGAAATAAAGCTGCAAAAGTACCTTTGAGTTTGGTTTGGGTTTTTTGGGCATAATTTTTTGTGAGCAACTCTGCTGCTAGTCCCCCAGTCACAGGGTCGTCGTCTTCTCCTTGATTGGACGAATAATTAGCATTTGGTCGCGTTTCTGGTTCTATAACTTCTGTTTCGGCTTCAAAGCGACTTAATTGCTGCCGTTGCTCGTATTCCTGCTCTATGATGTTAATCAACTGAAAATATAGAGCAAAAGCACGAGCCGCGCGAATTGCTTCATTGATGTTGAGTTGTTCAATCAACTTGACAGCTGAAGAGGCTTGGTCGTTTGTTGTTTGTCCTTCTGGCGAACACAAATCCCGCAATTGCCGCAACAGATCTACCATGTTTTGGCCGCATTCTTGCCTCAGAACTGACTCCCACAATTCTTCCACTACCTGTAGCCGATGACGCAAAAATAATTCCGACACCGGGTATATATCCGCAGTTTGCGATGAAGAGTATAAAAGGGAACTCATATTCTTGATGATTGTAAAGCCAATTACTGTTTACACTTGTAGGTCTTGTACTCAAGGCTCACGATGTTCTTCCTGAGCAGAGAATTGTTCGATGTATATTTTCTAAGTTCGTTCAGTTTCGTTATCGTCTGGGAAGTCAAGAATGGGTAAGCGATCGCCTCGAAACAATTCTTCACTAGCTTCCCCCATAGCTTCTAGTGCCTTTACTGTAGCTTTTTGTGTAACCAGCAGCAGTACCATAGACGCTGTACCTATTTGCAAAAGGAATGATTGGGGAATGCTAAAAAAATCCACATTGGATGGAGGGTTATCTGAGGGTTTTTGGTTGGCTGCTGTCATTGCTAATTCTTTGGTTGTGGAAAAATCAGTCAAAAGGAGTTATGAGTTGTGAGTTATGAGTTAGGAGTTATGAGTTGGGATGACTTCACATCTCGAAAGAAGGAGTTTAAATTGGATAAGATTTGTTATTGGTTTAGCCTACAAGGAGTTTTAGCTCAATCAAAGGAGATTCAGGCTCTAAAAGACAATTTATCAGTTAGTCACATAAAATTATTCTGACTTATAACTCCTGACTTCTAAATTCTGACTCCTAATTCCTGACTCCTAACTCTTAACTTCTGACTTTTGACTCCTTGCGAGTAAAATAAACGCAAAACTCAACATTAGCCGTACTTGCAACCGTACAAGACTATCTTTGCCGATTTTGCAAGCTACAAAGGTAACAAAATTGTTAAAAAAAAACGTCAAACTGTGATACACCTATGGTTCTAGTTTACAAGTGCAGGCACTATCCCCCAACAATCGCTGACTGTTAAAGTTAATTTCCCATGAAAACAGTATTACCAGACCGCCAGCAATCCTTAGTGCAGTGGATCAGCCAAGCAACAGGGATTAACACTTTCGGGGTGAAAATCCGATTACGGGGAAATGACCTTCATATTCTTTGTGAGGGGGCAGAATGTCCGCAACGTTGGCGTACCCTTTCGGATCTGCTGCAAGCACTACAGCAAACAGATTTGGATAGCCTCACAAGCGACGAGCAACCCTCAATATACCAAGTATTTGTCTATGGTCGAAGGAAAGGGGAATCGCGTCCTAAATGGTGTCATCGAGTTTATTTGAATCAAATCCAGAAGCATGTAGAGCAGGTGCAGCAAGCTTTACTAGGAGACTCAAAAAAATCTCAACAGCCAGGGGGGGCACTGATTGTCTCCAATGAAAGTTTGGCACGCCAAGGTAACCCAGAGGCCATTGCTCGTTACTTGAGCGAAACTTTGAGTAGTTTGGGTGTGTCAGTAAATGCAAAAATTAAGCTACACAAGGCCAAGAATTCCCAAATTGAAGAAAATCGTCTGTGGATATTTTGCCATTCTAGCTATAGTCCCGATGCTTCGTTGCTGGCAGAACCAATAGCCGAAAAGTTACGTTCTCTGAGACTTTCTGGCTATCCAGATGCGGTAATAGTTTCTCAGGTAACTGGTGAAACTGCACCTGATTGGCTCTTGCGAGTGGATTTAACCCCACCAGAGGTAATGCTCAAAGAGTGGGCGCGTTGGGGAGATGTGCAAGCGATCGCCAGATTACTAACTGAGGTATTGTCAGGGTTAAAAGTTGCTGTCCAAGCTTCTCTCAAGGAATCAACGCTACATATCTTTTGTACGCCAGCTTTTGACCCCTTAGGAACCGCCCCCATCCCAGATAAAGCCGCTTGCTTGGAGATAATTGTACCCCAGCTAGAAGCCATCGCCCCCCAAGGTATTCTCGGTGCCACAATATACGGACAAAAAGCAGGGGACAACCAACCTGCTTGGATTGATTGGTTACCTTTACCTGCTGCGGAGCATTCCGTCTTTGCAACAACACCGCTAGATTTGGCAAATACTGGAGATGAAGAAGCGATCGTTTTTTTACTAGAGCGCTTACTCAATCCTGACTTAGATTGGCGTTTGCTCACGGGTGGAATTCGCGTACAACTGCTGAATAAAAGTGATTTATTGCACATTATGTGTGATGCACCTGTTTGTCCAGCACGGGCACAGATAGCAAACAAAGTTACACAGTTTATTCGCCAGTTAAAAATTTCCGGTGTTACAGGAGTGCGCGTCTACGGAAGGCGGGCAGGAAATAAGGAACCTTTTTGGCATCATGGCATCGATTTAGAACATCGCCAACGTCTAGTACCAGAAGCAACCCCGGAATTTGCCGCTACTTCTCAATACGTCAACGATTTGGTAACTGCTGAAACTAGCGAACCCATTTTACGCCCAGACTTAACCACAGAAGAAGTTCAAAATTTTGTTACAGAAGTAGCCCTCGATTGGCTAGCAACGGTCAATGCAGCAGTCAAAAAATTCCTTTTAGCAACTCAGCTATTTACCGAAAGCCATCAGTCAGCAGAACCAAACCCTGATGCTCAAGGAGTTAAGACTGCTTTGGTTTGGGGCACACTGGGATTATTGCTTACCCTGCAAAGTGATTGGGTGTTGGGTCTCATGATGGCACGCACTACACCCACTTCCCCAACAATAGCCAATGTCTCACCTACATCATCTGAGCAAAAAGCATCCTTGACATCTGGAAAAAATCCCAATGAAGAGAAAAAGACATTGTTTAGCAGTACAGGCAAAACAAAAATTCCTCTCGATCAAGGTACTGTATTCAATGCTTCTCAATTCACCCAAGGTGAAGATAGCCAAAATACCAACTTAGCAGCTGCACCACTGAAAGAAAAGGCAACTGCCACTGCTATTCTTTTAGCAGCGCGATCGCAAATGCCAAGTTTCAATGTCAGGCAATTAGACGAACAACTAGCTTTATACAAACAACGCCTCGCCAGAACCGGTAGACCACCAGATGTATTAATCATTGGTTCTTCCCGCGCCCTCAGAGGAGTAGACCCCGCAGCACTTTCTAAAGCTTTGGCAACTCAAGGCTATCCAAATATTGATGTCTTCAACTTTGGCATTAATGGAGCCACTGCACAAGTTGTCAACTTTGTAGTGCGCCAGGTTTTAGAACCATCAGAACTGCCAAAATTAATTCTTTGGGCAGACGGGGCCCGTGCTTTCAATAGCGGACGCGAGGATATTACCTTTAAATCCATCGCCGCATCAGCTGGCTATAAACAAGCTTTGGAAAAAGCCTCCACAACACCAAATAGCAGTGATGCCCCCGAAAATCCCAAACCAGAAAACCCAAAAGAAGAAAAGCAAGAAACTAACGGATACCAAGCTGTTAATGATTGGTTAAATCAAGCTCTAGCATCTGTTTCTACTAGCTATCAAAACCGCGATCGCATTAAAAGTTTACTGCAAGAACATCTGCTAAAATTCGGTCAAAATCAAACACTCACATCCCCAAATCAATCAACAGACGGTAATTCCGAAGATACTTCCCAGCAAGCAGTTGATTTTGATGGATTTTTACCTTTGTCTATTCGCTTTAATCCTGCTAGATACTATCAAAAACATTCTAGAGTTCCAGGAAATTATGACAACGATTATAAGTTTTTCCAACTAGGAGGAGAGCAAGAAACTGCCTTGCAAGAGGTCATACAATTTACCCAATCCCAGAAAATTTCTTTAGTGTTTATCAACATGCCCCTGACAGCTGATTATCTAGATCCAGTCAGGAAAAAATACGAGCAAGAATTTCAAAAATATATGTTGCGTTTAGCAACTAACCCCAACTTTATTTATCGCGATCTAAGCCAACAGTGGCCTAAAGTCAATGATTATTTTTCTGACCCTAGCCACCTCAACCGCTTTGGCGCTTACGAAGTCTCGAAAAAGTTAGTAAATGACCCGATGATTCCTTGGCCAGTTAAGTAGGAAAATGGGGTATGACAGTTATTGGTTAACTGTTAACTGTGCAATGCCCCATGCCCCATCCCCTATGCCCAATGACTAATAACCAATGACTAAAAAATGAACTTCATATCAATTTTCTATGGGCTTTTTTTGTTGAGTGTACTAGGAATTTACTGGTCTTTGGGACAACAAAAATGGCGATTGTGGACACTTTTAATTGCCAGTTTGGTTTTCTATGCATCTTTGCATATCCAGTACATTCCATTGCTATTAGCATTGACTTTTATTAATTTTCGCTTGGGAGTGGAAATTGGCAAGAATACGTCGCTTGGGAAACATTCTTTTGACTGGCGAATTTCTAATGAAGAATGGCAATTTATTGAAAATGATTGGAATTCACGTCGTTTAAAGCTTTTGTGGTTAGGTATAGTTCTCAATGTTTTACTGTTATTGGGTTTCAAGTATACTGTTCCTTTATATAATTTTGTTTTTAACATCCAAACCAATCCCCAAGAAAATCCTTTTAAATTAATTGCTCCCTTAGGAATTTCATTTTTTACTTTTGAATGTATTGCTTATTTAATAGATGTTTATCGTGGCGCTCCAGCGACGGATAAATTTTTGAAATTTGCTTCCTATAAATTATTTTTTGCGAAGCTGATTTCCGGCCCAATTACCCGCTACCACAACTTAGCAAATCAATTTAATACTTCACATTTACCTACCACTAATAAAGTGGCAGAAGGATTGTGGTTAATTGCTAGAGGGGCGGTAAAAAAAGGTATTTTTGCAGACCATTTGGGAGTTTTTGTTGATTTATGTTTTGGCAATCTCCAGCGAGCAGGTAGTACGGATTTGTGGTTAGCTACATTCGCCTACGGCTTACAGTTATATCTAGATTTCAACGGCTATGTAGACATCGCCCGTGGTAGTGCTTTACTTTTCGGGTTAGTTTTGCCTGAAAATTTCGATTTTCCTTATTTCAGCACCAGCATTGGGGAATTTTGGCGGCGCTGGCACATGACTTTAGGTGATTGGCTGCGTAACTATATTTATTTTCCTTTGGGTGGCTCTCGCCGGGGTTTGACTCGCACCTGTGGGAATTTATTTATTGTGATGTTAATTGCTGGTATCTGGCACGGAGCGGCTTTAGGTTATGTAGTATGGGGCGTAATGCACGGAATAGCTCTAGTGGTTCATCGACTTACAGATGCAATTAGCGATCGCTTTGAAAAACTAGAACTTTTTTGGCAAAATCCTTTGGGTATATTTATAGCTTGGTTATTGACCCAACTAATGGTTTTTAGCTCTTGGATTTGGTTTCGCTTACCTAATCCCCAAGACTCTTTTTTAGTAACTCGACATCTTTGGGGTTATCCAGCTGACGCCCAATTTGCCCAAAAAGTCTATGTGGAAGCTTTAAATATGAGTCAATACCAACTCGCCTGCGTGTTGATAACTTTAGCTATTCTCATGGCTATAGTCTACGCCTTTAACCGCATATTGAAGTTAGAGTTTAACTGGCCTGTGAAGCTTGTTTTTGTACCTTTATGCTTCTACGCAGTTTGGTTATTAGCTCCTCAAGGTAGCTTGCCATATATATACTTTGATTTTTAATTCAGCTTTTGGAACACAAAGTTGGGTTTACCATCTCAAAAACCAGCATTTTATTTGAGTGTGGGATAGACCAGTAGTAGTGGTCTGTCCCATTAATATTGATGGGTGAGGGCTGGGGAAAGGGAAAGGGGTAAAGGGTAAGGCATTTAAAACCTTTCCCCGGCCAAGTCACGAAAGCGAACTACTAGTCTGTCCCATTAGTTCTGAGAGATAAATAAGTTTGTAGTTAGGACTTTAGTCCTTGATTTTTAAGCACTGAAGTGCTTA
>Ga0314812_100036_pt1 | contig 23542 bp, 20 predicted proteins | sample STEome_9_FD_202336 | JGI IMG/M metagenome (GOLD analysis project Ga0314812, IMG submission 202336) | Metatranscriptome of soil surface biofilm microbial communities from soil inoculated with nitrogen-fixing consortium DG1, State College... ...
CGACAAATTTAAGCTTTAAAAATTAATGAGGAATCAGAGCAATGACTAATGTTGTATCTCAACTAGAAGCATCACTAATTAAAACATTTCTCCAAGAATCAGAGGGAAATTGGTCTTCTGAACGACGATACTATGCTTTGCCAAATGGTAAAGTTAAGGAAATCAAAAAAACAGTTGCCATGCGGTTTCTAGACCAAGGAAGCCCAGAATTAATTGAACTCGCGCAACTGCACGAATTGAATGAAGATGCTGTCATGACCTGTGGTTCTTACGTTGAATGGAACAATGTAGATATAACAACAGGTGAAGAAGGTTCTAAGCGTTGGACAGTACTTGGTTCTTTGGGGACAACTATGTATTTTGGTCGCAATTTTCCTGTACCCAAACTAGTAGTAGCTGAATATTATTTTCGAGATCCCAAAACTATATATTTGTGGACAGAAGAAAATGGCGCTCTTTTCGAGGAAGAGTTAAGATTCGTGGGTAAAAATTATCGTACTCGACAAACTGTTATTTCTCGTGGTGGTGTGCAACAGATGATTGCTCAATATATGGAAAAGCTGATTGCATAAGTTATCAGCATATCAAAACTTCTAATTCCTAAAGCAGATTGATTCTACCATCATCCATAATATACAAGGAGCGATCGCCTGGAGAGCGCCAAGTCGGACGAAGTTCGAGTCGCAATGTACCAAAGTCGGGTTTTGAGACAATTGCTTGTAGTGATAAACCCGTTTCGCTCCAAAATATCAAAGATGTGTTTGGTTCTGTACCTTCTATTTGTTCCAAATTTAATTTTTGTCCTGGACTCAAGGATATTGCATCAGTCCCGGAAGGTTTTTGGATTTTAACCAAATTAGGTGTGCTATTTACAACCTCAATTCTGATGTGTTGTCCAGGAGTAAACTGAATTGGACGCGAACCACATTTAGAAGCACATGTTCCGGCCAAGCTAGGACGCGGGTTATTAATGGATGCTGTGAAAACGGTAACTACAATTAAGGCTAAGGACAAAGGCTTAAACATAATACACAGTATAAGTACTTAACTAAAATTTTACTTTAGTTAAGTACTATTAAGCCTCAGCATATTTTCCAGAATTATTAAACTAGGGGAATAGAAAGATGGTGTAAGTGAGGATAGGAAAACTTTTCCATCTTTGCTTTTGAGCATTTAACCGAAACGTCCACTGATATAGTCCTCAGCTTCTTTAGTTTGAGGAGAATTGAACATTTGCAGTGTCGGACTGAACTCCACTAATTTACCGCGACGTTTGCCATACTCGTCAATTTCGGTATTGAAGAAAGCGGTGAAATCTGCGACTCTCGAAGCCTGCTGCATATTGTGAGTCACCATGACAATGGTGTATTGTTGCTTTAGTTCTAAGCACAATTCTTCTACTTGACGGCTAGAAATTGGGTCGAGAGCAGAACATGGTTCATCCATTAATAATACATCTGGCTTCATAGCGATCGCTCTGGCAATACAAAGCCGTTGCTGTTGTCCGCCAGATAATGCAGTACCTTTTTCTTTGAGTTTGTCTTTGACTTCATCCCAAATGGCGGCGCGTCTGAGGGAATCTTCTACTAATTCGTCAAGATTACCTTTATAACCATTAGAACGAGGGCCAAAGGCAATATTTTCGTATATTGTTTTCGGAAAAGGATTTGGTCTTTGAAAAACCATTCCTACTTGGCGGCGTAATTTTACAGAATTGATATTGGGGTCATAAATATTGCGATCGCGATAATTCAATCTACCTTCTACCCTTGCTCCTGGGATTAAATCATTCATCCGATTGAAACAACGCAGTAAAGTACTTTTACCACATCCTGAAGGCCCAATAAAAGCAATAATTTGTTTTTCCGGAATTTTTAAATAAACATCTAAAAGTGCCAGAAATCCACCATAATATACTTTTACTCCTTCAGCATTAAATACAGTATTTGTTTGCTCTAATGTAGCGCCATCTCGTTGATTTTTGCTATTACTGTAGGTCATTTTTTATCTCTCCCAAATATAAAGAAAAAATCATCCAACTAGCTATTAATTTACGCTTGTACACATGCTATATTCTGCTTCAAATTATCTACATCAGGTATCCAAGCCTTATTAATTGTGAATTCTGAATTCTTACCAATTACTTAACGTGTTGAGAAGCGTTGCCGGATATAAATTGCCACACCATTTAAGGCTAAAATTAACAACAACAACGCAATAATTGTGGCGGCTGCTGCATCAGCAAAACCTGGTTCTGGACGAGTTATATAACTGTAAATTTGAATGGGTAATGCCATAAACCTTTGGAATAAACCAGGATCGAAGGTGAGAAAACCCACAGCACCTACAACAATTAGAGATGCTGCATCACCAATAGCACGGGATACAGAGATAATTACTCCAGTCAAAATACCAGGAATTGCATAGGGTATGACATGACTGCTAATAGTTCGCCATTTAGTTACACCTAATCCATAAGAAGCGTTTCGTAGGGAATCTGGCACAGCGCGAATTGCTTCTCTCGCCGTCACAATAATTACTGGTAGAGACAATAAAGATAAAGTCAATGCACCAGAAATCAAAGCGGGGCCAAACCCAAGCAAATAATTAAAAACTCCTAAACCAAGCAATCCGTAAACAATAGAAGGTACACCTGCTAGATTACTGATGTTAATTTCAATAATTGCTGTCCACCAAACTTTTGGTGCGTATTCTTCCAGATATAAAGCTGCTCCCACACCAATGGGTACAGTTACTAAAATCACAATAATTCCGAGAAGAATACTGCTGACAATAGCAGGACGAATGCCACCTTGGTCAGGGAAACGAGAAGGTGTTTCTATCAGAAAACCAGGTGATAAAAATCTCCCTAATCCATCTTTGAGAATATCAAAAAGTAACAAAGCTAGGATAAATAAACCAATGAGTAATCCTAATAAAAAAACAACTTCAAATACTTTTCCTAGTGTTTCTCTTTTTTCAATATTATCAGTAAATTCTGTTGTGGTATCCCATGAATCATTTTGTTTAAAACTTGTAGCCATGTTTATTACTCGTATTTTTCTTTAAAGCGATTAGCAATCCAATAACTAACAATATTTAACGTTAGTGTAATGAGAAATAAAACAGCGCCTACAGCGTATAATGTCTTGAAATTGAGACTACCACGGGGACTATCTCCACCAGAAATTTGTGCCATGTAAGCTGTCATAGTTTCTATGGATTCGGCAAAATTAAGAGTCAGTTTTGGTTGTAGTCCGGCGGCTATCAAAACAGTCATTGTTTCGCCCACAGCACGAGAAATACCCAAAATAATTGAGGCGATAATCCCCGAAAGTGCTGCTGGTAAAACTACTTTAAAAATGGTTTCTAGTTTTGTAATACCTATGGCATAAGCTCCTTCCCGCAAAGAACGTGGAACTGCTTTAATAGCATCTAAGCTGATGGAACCAACCGTGGGAGTAATCATTATCCCCATCATTAATCCTGCGCTCAAGGCGTTAAAAATTTCCACAGGTATCAAATTCCTGAGTAATGGGGTAACAAATAATAGTGCAAAATATCCATACACTACTGTTGGAACCCCTGCTAGGAGTTCTACTGCGGGACGTAAAATAGCCGCTACTTTGGGTTGAGCATATTCACTCAAATAAATCGCAGAAGATAAACCCAAAGGTATGGCTACTGACATTGCGATCGCAGTAGTCAAGAAAGTACCATTAATCAAAGGCCAAACACCAAAATGTCTCTCTGCAAATAAAGGCGTCCATTTAGTATCTAGAAAGAATTGGGCAAAGGAAACTTCTTGGAAGAAACCAAATGTTTCTTGAAAGATAATTAACACAATGCCAAAGGTAGTCAAAACTGAAACTAAGGCACAAGCAAATAAAATTACTGCAACAATCTTTTCTGAAATGTCTTCAGATGCATTTTTCTCCAGAGACTGCCTAGATGAAAAATAACTATCTTCTTGAAAATTAGTATTTGCCATAAACACTTAATTTGTTTGTTAATTTTTGATTTCAATTACTTCTAAGCTGAAATATTTTCACTTCCTATCATTTGGTTAACAGGCCACCAGGAGCTTATTTAAATAAAATTTGTAATCGGTTCGCCTGGTTTTGCTTTTTTAAATTTTGTCCCAGTTTCACCCCTAGCAAATTTTTGCTTAGTTTTGATATAGGCTTCATCGGGTAGTGCAACATAACCAACGCTATCTACCCATTTCCAAGAATTGTCTAGATAAAAATCTACAAATTCTTTAACTGCTGGTTTAGTATCTAAAGATTTTTTACTGACATAGATAAATAAAGGTCGAGACAGAGGCGTGTAGATATTTTTGATTACATTATCTACAGGAACCGGTTTTTGACATTTTCCCAAAGGACTTTCTACAGCCACTAAATTCAGTTTTTCTTGGTTTTGAATGTAGTAAGATATACCTACATAACCTAATGAAAATTCATCTCCTGATACGCCTTGTACTAGCAAATTTTGATTGTGACTAGGAGTGTAGTCTGTACGGCCATTCTTGGCTTTGCCAGTAACAGCTTGAGTCAAATAATCGAATGTTCCAGTGTCAGAAGCTGGAGCATACAACTTGAGTTTTTCATTGGGAAATTTGGGATTGACTTGATTCCAACTCAGTATTTTACCGTCTGATTTAGCACTCCAAATCTTGTCTAGTTCCTTAATAGTTAGACATTTAGCAAAGTTATTTTTGCGATTGGCAATCACGGCAATGCCATCTAAAGCTATAGGCAACTCAACAAAGTCAATGTTCTTACTTTGACATTTCTTGATTTCTTCATCTCTAATGGTACGAGAAGCACCAGCTATATCAATGTCACCATTACAAAATTTACTGAAACCGCCACCAGTACCACTTGAAGCCACACTCACTTTCGCTTCGGGTTTGCTTTTACCGTATTCTTCTGCAACTGCTAAAGAAACAGGAAAACCCACAGCTGCACCATCAATACTTACTTGACTTTTTAATTCTTGTCCGCTGCTACAAGCACTGATACTACCAGCAATAAGCGTTATGGATGTTAGTAAAAGACTATTTTTTAACTGGGGACGAAAGCTCATATGATTATCAATTGAGGTAAAGTAACACAAATGCCTGACAGGTTATATTTATTTGCATCTAGAAAATACTGCATTCAAAATCAGTAATTATGCTTTTTTGCCAGCTACAACTTTATCGAAAATTGCCCCATCTCCAAAAAACTTTTGCTCGATATTATCCCAGCCACCTAAATCTTGAGACGTAAATAATGTGTCTACTTGTGGATATTCAGATAATACTTCTTGGGCAACAGTGGGGTTCACAGGACGATATTGTAATTTAGCAAATTCTCGTTGAGCTTCTGCTGAATAAAGATAGTCAACAAACGCTTGTGCAACTGTTCTTGTCCCGTGATTATCAACGTTTTTATCAACTACAGCTACCGGGTTATCAATAGAAATATTGAGTTTTGGTACGACATAAGGCAGTTTATTTCCAGTTTTCTCTGCCAAAATTACTTCATTTTCGTAGGTAATTAAGACATCTCCCTGACCTTTTTGGAAAAATAAATCGCTAGCCTCACGAGCATCTTTTGTCAACGCAGGGGTATTTTTATAGACTTTGGTGACATAATCTAAAGCTGTTGTTTCGTCACCACCAGCTTGAGTCACCGAACCCCACAGAGCTAGGAATTCCCAAATAGCAATACCAGAGGTTTTTGGGTCAGCCGCAATCAATGTCACCCCATCTTTTGCTAAGTCTTGCCAAGTATATATGTCTTTGGGATTACCTTCGCGGGTAACAATAGTAGCAACCGATCTGCTGACAATACCATTTCTGGGAGATTTTATTTCCCAACGTGGTTTAATCAAACCTGCTTGCTGAATTTTATTTACATCCAGAGGAAGTGCCAAATGTACGATATCTGCTTCTTGTGAGCCGTCAATCACAGCAGCAGCTTGAGCGCCAGAACCTCCATAACTTTGTTCAAATATGACGTTTTGGTTGTGTTCTTGCTTCCATTTTTCTACAAATTTTGGAATGATTCGATCGTGAGCTGCTTTTGTAACAGAAAAGGAAACCAGCCTCAGCTTGACATCAGCATTGTTAGCTGAACTACTTCCACAAGAAGCAACTAACATACTTAAAACAGCACCTATGAGTACCAAACTCACAAAGCTTTGAATACTACGCCCACTCAACCAATTTCTAATTAGGCGTTGGTAGCAAAATTTCATCACTTGCAAAGTTTTCTGGCGATAAATCTGCATTACCTGAGCTAGGTAGTTACCTACTTGTGTCTGTTGTTGCGGCTCGCTCATCGGAATTCACCCCTAAAACTACGGTATTTCTAGTTAGATACCGTAAAAAGAATTATAGGGTATATACAACGAAAATTTTCATCTGACTTCAATTTTTTTTACTGTAGCTATAGTTATTTCAAATACAGCTACAGCAGTGATGTTGGGAAGTTTGTGTGTTAAATCTGAACAAGATAAGAGTAAGTCGCAGTGAATATTTATCTTTAGGATAAGACAGGAAGCAGAAGGTTCTAAGGCTAGTGTTAAGAGGATTTTAGTTCAATTAACATTTATTCACATAATTGGCTTTTTTCACACCCACTTACCCAACAGACTTGAGACTTTCAGCTTTTTGTATTCAAAAACCAGTAAAAATAACAATCGCAGTATGTTGACGTGACTGAATGTTGGCATTTACAGACATTGACTGTAAAGTAACTTGACGCTTTCCTGTACACCTGCGATCGCTCAATTAATTTATACATATAATAAATAATACTTTAACATCAATATTCAACATCAAATTCTTGGTGGCTAACAGCATATAAATTGTTGAATATTTAGAAAAAATAATTCAGTAAATTTTCTGAAAAAATGTCAGATACAAAGTAAAAAAATCTGTTAGAGTAAACTTAGCGATCGCTCACATACTTGGTCTTTAGTTACTGCCCAATAATTTGCAGCTTGTTTTATACTCATTGATAAAAGTTTTGGATCTCCCAAATTCCAAATATCTTCAGGAGTAGTTGGAGTAATTCCCAGACATTTGATAATTTCTTGAGCAATGGCTCGTGCTAACGGTGGCGGTACTGCATTTCCGACCTGTCTTGCACCATGCCATTTAGTAATATGAAAACGGAACCAATCAGGAAACCCATGTAATCGCGCCATTTCCCGTACCGTAATGCAACGAGGCTGACTATAATGAATAGGTCTAGGAGAAGTATGTGCGCCGTGAGCAGCATCAGTTCCGGCTCTTAAAGTGTTGGCTATGCCATTTTTTGCAAGTTTGAAAAAATGAGAAATAGGTTCTTTTTTTCCTTCCTCTGTAGCGAGAAATCTAGCACGTGAAATATCGGAATGATTAGTTCTCATACTAGAAGTTAAAACAGAGGAATTCCAATTTCTTCTATAGCCAAAATGCCAACTTTTATCATTTAAACATCTCATTTCTTGGGCATAAATACTCGGATTGCTCCATTTTTCAGTTTCTACATAATCACTAAATAACAACTCCTCAAATTCTTCTGCTTCTGGTAAATCTCCAATGGCATCCCAACAACAAGGAGTAGGAGATAATAAAGTATTGGCTAATGTTTCACCAAGTTGTTTATGAGACGGTATAGGATACTCAGGCAAGGCAAAACCTTTCTTTGCACCGATAAGAAATAATCTTTCTCGTCTTTGTGGCACTCCATAATCAGCAGCATTCAAAACTTTCCACGGTAAACGAACTTGATAGCCATTTTCGCTGAAAGTTTCGATTAATTCTGATAGGAAACATTTATGTTTGCCAACTGTCAAACCTTTAACATTTTCAAAAACAAAATAAGAAGGTTTTAATTCTAAAACAATTCTGATAAAATCTTTGACTAAAAAATTTCTGGGATCGTCTAATGCTCTGCGTCCTATATAGGAGTAACCTTGACAGGGCGAACCAGAAATTATAGTTTCGATATTTTGATTAGCAATTCCAGTTCTTTCTCGAATTTCTTTACCCGATAATTCAGTTATCGAACAAGGTAATACAACACAATGGGGAAAATTAAACTGATGAATCACTGCATGAACCGGATCGATTTCCACAGCAGCTTTCACATCAAAACCAGCTTGTTCAAATCCTAAACTTAGCCCTCCTGCACCAGCAAATAAATCTATGACTATTGGTCTTTTTCGCTGTTGTTTCATTTTTTTGCATTGGGCATGGGGCATTGGGCATGGGGTATGGGGTATGGGGCATTGGGCGTGGGGAGATGAGGGAGACAAGGAGAGAAGTCACCAGCGACGGCTTGGGGCAATAGAGTAGCCATTCGCCGTACTTGCTTTGCGTCTGGCTTCTCTTCTCCTGTGGTCGCCCCTGGGCGAACGAGACAGTACGCTAACGCAGGAAAGAATTGTTGCAATCGGTCTCCCTTGTCCCCCTTGTCCCCCTCATCGCCCCATCTCCCCATCCCCTATGCCCAATGCCCCATGTCCTATTCCCCACTTCCCGATAACATTGCTAAAATTTCTTGAGCAGCTCGATTGCAAACGCCAATTTCTCCCAAATTCCGCTGCATTTCTTGATAATCTGCCAAAGTTTGCTGCCTGCGAATTGGATTGATTAGTAATTCCATAGCTGCTTGAATAATATTCTCTGGGGTGGCTTCCTCTTGTAAAAATTCTGGCACAATTGGCTTCATCGCCACTAAATTGGGTGGCGATGCAAAAGTTATGGAACCTTTGAGGAATTTACGAGCTATCCAAGCGGTCATGGGATTTAGGCGGTAAACTACAACTTGGGGTACGTTTAATAAGGCAAGTTCTAAGTTGACGGTACCAGATTTGGTAATGGCTAAATCAGCAGCAGCAAAAATTTCCTTTTGTTGACCTGACATAACTGTAGCCCGTAAACCATAACGTTTAATTGCCTCTTGGATTGGCTGTCTGTAGATTTCCAGAGACAGGGGAATCCAAAACTGAACTTCGGGTAATTTAGCTTGAATAGTTTGGGCGGCTTGAAAAATAATTGGTAAAAGATATTTTAATTCTTGGCGGCGAGAGGCGGGTAGCAGAGCGATCGCAATTTGTTCTGGCTCAATGCCCAGTGTTGCACGTGCCGCTTGGCGACTGGGAGCGTCTTGCATTCGATCGACTAAAGGATGCCCCACCCAAGTCACTTCTGCTCCCTGCTCCCGATAGTAACGGGCTTCTTCGGGAAAAATTGCCAATAGCTTGTCTGTGAAACCGACAATTCGATTAGTATTACGCAGACTCAATGACCAAGCCCACTCTTGGGGGGCTATGTAGTACACCACAGGAACACGTGGTAAATTTTGTTGCATAAAAGTGCCGATCCCCAGATTGGGACTCATATAGTCAATCAGCACTACCAAATCTGGTGGATTTTCTTTTAGGTAAGCGATCGCTCGTCGTTGCACTTGGAGAGTCGGCAAAACATAAGGTAGCCCCTCCAGAATACCCATTGAGCCAATAGTACTAGTATTGCCCAGTAAAATTGCCCCAGCTTGCTGCATTTTTTCGCCACCCAGGGCTAAAATCTCCAATTCCAACCCCATCGCCACAGCTTGACGCTTGAGTGCTGTAATTAGCAGCGACCCTTGCAAATCGCCAGATACTTCGCCGGTGCTGATAAATATCCGCATTTGATAATTCAAGTTTTAAAAGTGAGGAGTTAGGAGTTGAGAGTGAGGAATTAAAAGTTAGGAGTGAGAAGTTAAAAGTTCAGAGTTAGGAGTGAGCAATTAAAAGTTAGGAGTTAGGAGTTCAGAGTTAGGAGTTCAGAGTTAGGAGTGAGAAGTTAAGAGTGAGCAGTTAAAAGTCCGGAATTAGAAATTTAGAGTGAGGAGTTAGCAGTTAAAAAATTTTATTTATCAACTCATAACTCATAACTCATAACTCATAACTCCTAACCCATAACTCCTAACTCCTAACTCCTAACTCATAATTCATAACTCCTAACCTCTAACTCACGATTCATCACTTACGCCTTTTTTTGCCTTGCCAGGAATTAACCCACGTCTTCCTGGCATCTGAGAAAGTAGTAGGAACCGCCTCAAATGCTGCAACTCTTCTGTATCTCCCAACAATTCCAGTTGTTCTAAGGCATCCTTAAAGGACAAATTAGAGCGGTAGAGAATACGGAAGGCTTTTTTGAGCATTTGTAAATCTGCTGCGTCCATACCAGAGCGTTTGAGTCCCACAAGATTCAGGGTTCGCACCCGCGCTGGATTTCCCTCCACCAGCATGTATGGAGCTACATCTCGGTCAATACGCGCCATACCGCCGACCATTGCTTGTTTACCAATATGCACAAATTGATGGACACCTAAAACCCCACTCAGCCTTGCACGTGATTCTATATGTACGTGACCCGCCAATGCCACAGAGTTGGCAATTACTACTTGGTCTTCAATCACGCAGTTATGAGCCACATGAACATAAGCCATGAGTAGGTTACCATCACCAATCACCGTGGCTTCGCCAGCACCAGTAGCGCGGTTAATAGTCACATACTCACGAATCAAGTTGTTATTACCAATTTTGACCCAGGTTGGTTCTCCTACGAATTTGAGATCCTGGGGTTCCATGCCTATGGCTGCTCCGGTAAAAATTTGATTTCCCGCCCCAATTTCACAAGGCCCCTCTAACACTACATGAGCGCCAATAATTGTTTCAGGGCCGACTTTGACATGCGCTCCAATCACAGCATAGGCACCGACTTGCACTGTATGGTGGAGTTCCGATTTGGGATGAACTACAGCAGTTGGATGAATAAGCGTTTTCAAGGGTGAATCTCCAGAACTGTCTTAATAAGCCAGCGCGAACGAGGTTTTCTCAGGCAGTGCTTGGCTCTAATTACAGAGTTGTAGCGACTGCCGTTCCATTGAGGCGACTGGCATTGCTGAGCGTGAGTGTTTCAGTGAACGAAAGTGTCGGGCAAGCAAGTTTGAGTGTGTGTGCGTAGCGTCTCGCCAGAGAGGGCGGCGAAAATTAAGAAATGATCGGATTGCTGTTGTGGATTTTTTTTTACTGTTATCCTGATGGGGATTCAGTAGGGCAGTTCACGGCGATCGCCCCTACCACGAAAGCAAACTTTTAGTTAACTAAAGAAAACATCAATTCGCCTTCACAAGCTAGTTGACCGTCAACTTCGGCAATACCTTGCATTTTACCGAAACGACGTTGTTTTACCCATAACAGTTCCACTGTCATCACTAGTTGATCCCCCGGTATGACTTGCCGACGAAAGCGGACTTTATCGATACCAGCGAAAACGAACAGTCCACCTTTAACCTGAGACATTTGAGTTAAGACAATGCCCCCGACTTGTGCCATTGCTTCCACAATTAGCACTCCTGGCATCAGTGGTCGTCCGGGAAAATGACCTTGGAAACAAGGTTCGTTGATTGTGACATTTTTAATGCCAACAGCTTTTTTACCTGGGGTGTAGTCAATGATTTTGTCTACAAGTAAAAATGGGTAGCGATGGGGCAATAGTTGTTGAATTTCTTCAGATGTGAAAGTTGTTTTAATCTCAGATGTGATTGTAGTGTCATTTGTCCCTTGTTGTTCGGTAGATACAGGTGTAGTGCGATCGCTGCTATTCACTTGGGTAAGGATTGACATTAGCCGTGTAGTTTTTTGTTATCTGGTAATTGGTAGGCGTATAATGAAACCCTTGTCAATTTGGGATTTTCAGCTTTGAGATCCAATCTAAAATCTGTCTTGAAAAGTTCAGATGCCTGCGGCAAGCCCCTTCGGGTCTACTCCGGAAGCCGACGCACCCTATGGGAAGCAAGCTACCGACTTTTCGCAAAATCCCAAATCTAAAATTTTCTTTGCCAGTTGAATGTGTAAATTGTGGCTGGCTTTATACGCTAAGAAATGAGCAACAGGAAAATTTCCCAGCAAACTCAAATCTCCTACTAAATCCAAAATTTTATGACGGACTGGCTCATTTGCAAATCTTAATGGTGGATTTAACCACCCTTGGGGGCCACAAACCAGTGCATTATCTAAACTACCACCTTTAATTAACCCTGTTTTTTGTAAGTGTTCAATTTGATGCAATAATCCAAAAGTCCGAGCCGGAGCAATTTCCGCAGCAAAGCTACCAGAACCATCTCCTAGTTCAGCCTTTGGTGACCAACTATACCATTGATTACCAATGGCAGGCAGGTCAAAATCAATACCATAACTAAAACGGGTTTCTGGTGCTGGGAGGGCACATACAAAGGCATCTTCTTGATAAACCCATATTGGTTGTTGAATAGCCAAAGGTTCTTGACGATCGATTGTTTGTGATACCAAACCAACTTGGGCAATATTAGCTGTCCACACCTCTGCCGAACCATCCAAAAGTGGCACTTCTGAACCGTCAATTTCAATGCGGGCGTTATTTACACCCATACACGAAAGTGCCGCCAACAAATGTTCTACTGTGCGAACATATACCTCTCCCTTGCCCAATTGAGTTGAGAGAACAGTGTGATTAACCGCCGCAATCTGGGCTGGAATGATTGGCATATCAGGTAAATCCACCCTAACAAAGTAGCGTCCACTACTAGGCTCACCTGGTAATATCCGCACTTGTGTAGTCACACCGCTATGCAGTCCCACTCCAGTTTGGGTGATTGGAGCTGCTAGAGTGTGCTGTTCCATAGCCAAAAAGTTAGTATATTGCGTTTATCCTTCATCATCTGTTTTTGGTAAAACCCCTGATATTCCCTTAAAAATGTCATTAATCCCTTTATCGGAACAGTATTCAGGCAAACGTCAAAATTAGCAAGCTCATGTTAAAAAGTGATGAGTTAAGAGTGAAGAGTGAGGAATTAAAACTCCCAACTCCCAATTCCCAACTCCCAACTCCCAACTCCCAACTCCCAACTCCCAACTCCCAACTCCCAACTCCCAACTCCTAACTCCTAACTCCCAACTCCTAACTCCTAACTCCTAACTCCTAACTAGTTAAAACCTTTCACCAATACCGAAATTAATCCGGCTATCCCCGTCATCATTGATACCGTAGTCAATACGAATTGGGCCTAAGGGAGATTGGACGCGAACGCCGACGCCATAACCATAGCCAGTACCGTTTTTGTTCAGTATTTCAGCCGGTCTAGTGGTGGTTCCCAAGTCACTACCGATATCAAAAAATAGCGCGCCGCTAACTACTGAAAAAACCGGAAACCGATACTCAACTGATGCTTGCACGTAACTGCGTCCGCTACTTAGTGCCCCTTCTTCGTAACCCCGAACCGAGTTACTACCGCCAATGGTAAAGGCTTCGTAGGGCGGTAAGTCACCAAGGACGGTTCCGGCTTGCACATTAAACGCCAGGGTTTGTGCCCCTTTAGTGAGGCGAAGTAATTGCACGGGGAAATATTGGCTGTAGCTACCACGCAATCTCGTGAGTAAAATATTACCCTCTCCTATAGGTACTGACTGATCGATTCCGAAGCGGAGATAAGAACCGCTAGTAGGTTGGAGAGGATTATTACGCAGATCCCGCTGGGCCCCCAATTGCAACAGCAATAAATCGTCTTGACCATTACCAGAAAAGCTCAGTGGCACTTCTTCTGGACTGATGCGGTTACCATTATCGTCGAATAACGCTCCTGTTATTCTTCGGTTGCCATCAGCATCTTCGGTGGTAACTCGTTGATACTGTAAACCTGCTGAGGCAGTCCACACTGAACTTTTGTAGGGATTGGAGGAAAGGGGACGGGTAAAAGTGACACCACCACCGAAACGAACGACACGGGGGCGATCCTGAGCTTCTGTATCTGCGGGATTATCAGGATTAAATGTCCTAATCTCCTGATCTTGGCCGTCAAAAATCAGCGAAATAGAACTACGGCGAAAAATATTGGTTGTGTAGGAAGTCCGGTAAGGATCTCCAGCAATCCAGGGATCGGTAAACCGCAGGTCAAACAGCAGTTCCCTTTGTCCCACCTGTACCTCTGCTCCTAGTTTTTGGTTTCTGCCATTGAGGTTTTGCTGTTGATAGCTAACTGTACCAAAAAGTCCGCTGGCAGAACTAATCCCTGCCCCAGCAGCGATGGAACCGCTGCTACGTTCAGCAACATTCACTACTACATCAACTTTGCTGGGGTCAGTACCAGGGTCAAGGGAGACATTCACATCCTCAAATAGTCCCAGCCCATACACGCGCTGTAGGTCTCTTTGGACTGTGTTGCGGTTGAATACCTGTCCTGGCTTTAATTCGACTTCCCGCGTAATGATGTATTCTTGGGTGCGTCCCCGAATTGGTTGTCCTTTTTCGTCTGTTTCCTGACCATCTTTATTGCGGAATCGGACTCGGATGTTTTCCACCACCCCTTCTGCTACTTGTAAGGTAACAACTCCGTTTTCAGAGACTTGGGGCGCTCCAATGACGTTGGCTAGTACGTAACCTTGGTCTTGATACCGCTTGTTTAACTGCTTGATTCCTTCTTGCAAGTCACGCAGGTTCAGTATCTTACCATACTGGTCGCGAAATACTTCATCTACAGTGTTTGCTGGTAGTACCGAGGGAACGCCTGTGCCAGGATTAGCTTCCACTTGTACCTTAGTCAAAACGGGATTGGGCTGGACAACAAAGCTGACTCGTACTCCCAAAGGGGTGTCTTCTGGCGCTGCTTGGACATTGGAGAAGAAGCCAGTACCAAAGATAGCGTTAATATCTTCTTGCAGTTGGGTACGAGTTGTGGTTCGTCCTGGTTGGGTACGAATGACTCTGTAAACTTGTTCTTCCAATTCTGGTGCTAGTTGCCCAGTTTGCGATCGCACCACTACTTCTGAGACCAGGACGCGGGGATCGTTGGCTTCTGGGGTTGCACCTGGTTGTGTATTTTCAGGAGCCGTGCTTGGGGCTGGGGCGACACCTGGTTGTGTATTTTGCGGAGTAGTGCTTGGGGCTGGGGCTGGTGTCCGTTGTTGACTATCTGGAAGTGGGATGTCAGGAGTTGAAGATGGCTGTTGAGTATCTTCGGGAGTTGTGGGTAATACAGGTTCTGTTGCAGGGGGATTGACATTTTCTGGGACTGGAGTCGTCTCAGGAGTTGGTAAAGGCGTTGGTTGTTGAATATCAGGGGGTGGAATGTCTGGAGCCGGAGATGGCTGTTGAGTCAAATTGGTATTACTTTGAGGTATTTGTGCCGTTGTTGTGGAGGTTGGCACTATCACCTCTGGTGTGGCGTACGCGGAGAGTGGTGAGGAGGTCGCAGTGTTGGCGGTTTCCGTCTTAGGTGGAACGCCTAGCGTTAGCGCAGCATTAGCGACGTTAGGAGCGTTACCCGCCAACTCGTTGGGCGAAGCCGTTCTCGAAGAGTAGGGCTTGTCATCAGACATCGCTTTTGTTTTTTTACCAGGGAAAACTGCCACCACACGAGATTCTAGATGCTCGTTATTAGAGTCCCTTTGACCAGTGTCTTTTTCTGGCTGCTGATTGGTTTCCAGCGTCAAAACTTCGGTTGTCTGTTTTGAACTGTTGGCGGTTTGTGCATTTGCACTCGGTGAGCCACCCAAAGGCGCTGCAATTGCTACTGCTGTCAGCAATACGGGATATAAACGCATTTTACTTATGATTCCTCTTCACAACCACACACACCATCACAAATTAGTCATTAGTCATTAGTCATTAGTCATTTGGCATTGGGGAGCCACTGCGCCCTTGCGGCTGTGCCGACTGAAAGCAAGTGGCATCATCGGGCATTGGTTTTTTACAAAAGACGAAGGACAAATGACAAAGGACAATCCACACGAGTTTAATAGATTTTTCCCAGTTTTTTAATTATTACTATCTATTGCTTTTAGTACTCGCTGTAAAACCTCCTGGTAGGCATCTTCTACATTTCCTAAGTCCCGACGAAATCGGTCTTTGTCTAGTATGCGGCGGTTTGAGTCTGCTTCTTTGGTATCCCACAAACGGCAGGTGTCGGGGCTAATTTCGTCTGCCAAGAGCAACTGCTGTTGTGAGTCCAAACCAAATTCTAGTTTGAAGTCCACTAGGGTAATGCCGCACCGCTGCCAAAAACCATTGAGAAACTCGTTGATTTGCAATGCTAGATGTGTAATTGCATCGACTTGTTCCGGCGTGGCTAACTCTAGCAGGTACAGGCGATCGCGTGTCAACAAAGGATCTCCTAATTCATCGTTTTTGTAATAAAACTCAACCAAAGGCTGTTTGAGAATTGTACCCACGGGTAACCCTGTTTGCTGACACAGGCTACCAGCTGCAATATTTCTAATCACTACTTCTAAAGGCAAAATCTTTACTGCTCTCACCCGCATCTGATTAGGGGCAGGGCTGTCAATAAAGTGAGTCTTTATACCATTTGCCTCCAACTGTTTAAAAAGCTGGCTGGAAATGCGGCAATTAATTTCTCCTTTTCCTTGAATACTGCCGCGCTTTTGGGCGTTAAATGCTGTGGCATCATCCTTGAAATCAGCCAACAAGACTTGCGGATCGTCCGTTGCATAGAGAATTTTCGCTTTGCCTTCGTATAGCTTGGAATTAACAGACATGGTGGCAGGTAGAATTGTAGGCGTTTGAGGCTTCACCATTTTATCTTTAGTTATTAACCATTGGCTAATACTAATGACTAAGACGACGAGACGACAATTTCTTCCATCCTTAGAAGAAACGGACTTCCTCGTCGTCTTTTGGTGAAAATAGTTGTAAGAGTTTGGTTTTTCAGTGAATGATTAGCAAACACGAGCCGATTACTTAAGATTCAGGACTTGATCTCTAACTTTTAACAGAAGACAATTAGATTTAGTAAGTGCTAAATTTTTCGTGTGTAATTTATTCATTCGTAGTCTACTTGTAATTATTTTTGCAAATAAAATTTAAATGAATTGTATATATTAATACCTAGTAAATAAGGGTTTCTAGCGAAGTTAATTACAATACCAATTTCATAAATTAAGATGAGATAAATTGACAATTGAGAGAAAAACTAAATATTCTCTCTAGTCGCTTTAGCAGAGATTTTCTTTGTAAAGTTTACGGTGAAAGTTTTTTAACCTTTAGACTTTAGTTTCAATATCTAAATCGACCAATTCCCGGATCGCTAGTTGTAAATGGAGTTTGATGATTGGGTTTACCCAGTCTGACAAACAAAGAACGGGTTACCTAGTGATTTAGCTGCCAAAATTTGAACAAACGAGGGAATTTAATAAATGGAGAGAAAAATAGTGAATAAGGATGATTTTATCTATCCTCGCGGTCGCTACTACGGTCAAGTAAAACCAGAAAACTTGGTGTTTAACGCGAATCTACAGGAATTTGCCCAAAAAGTAAGCTACATTTGCAACCTGGAAACGGGTGGAAAAATGCCTCCAGATGAAGCTTACGACCAAATCAAGGATTTATGGAAACAGTTGAAACGCTCAAAAAAAGAGCTGAAAATTGGTGAAAATCCATTTTTGGATGACGGAGAAATTCCAGATTGACAAGCTAATTGAGAACGAATAGCCCAAAGTCAAACCCAAAAAAAAGCATTTGTTGACTTTCAGTTACCTTGTAACCTTGCCTATTACTTAGCAATCATTGTCCAAACACCATCCCAAGATTCTGGAGGCGGCGTTTGTAGGTAACTACAAGCACGTTCTAGGTGGATATTCACGGCTTGGTCTTGGGGTTTGATGCGTTTAGCAGCTTCAAAGCAAGCGATCGCTTGGGAGAAGTTACGCGATAAATAAGCCGAACGTCCTGTATGATAGTGAAACAAAAACTCTTGAGTTTTGGGATCTAAAGGAATACTGCGATCGCCAATTAGCTCGTAGATATCAACAGCTTGGTGTTTTCCTTTGACTCGAATTCTATCTAACTGGCGCACCCAAATGCGATCGCTGCAAAGCTGGTAAGTAAATTCACTTAATAGAATATCACAACCGTATTCCTTAGTTACTCCTTCTAAGCGCGAACTTAAATTTACGCCGTCGCCAATTACGGTGTAATCCATTCGTTTGCGCGAACCAATATTACCCGAAACCACTTCCCCAGAACTAATCCCAATCCCAATACGGATTTCTGGCTGTGCTTGAATAATTCGTCGCTGGTTAAATTCTTCTAAGCGTTGTCGCATATCCAAGGCTGATTGTACAGCTCTCCAAGCATGGTTTTCTGTCAGTGGTAGCGGCGCACCAAATACCGCCATTAAAGCATCACCAATAAATTTATCGAGTGTGCCTTCGTAATTAAACACTGCCTCCACCATCGTTTCAAAATACTGATTTAGCAGCGATACCACCTCAGCTGCACCGAGATTTTCCGTAAGTGTTGTGTAACCTCGGATATCAGAAAATAAAATGGTTACTTCTTTACGTTCGCTTACCATTAAGCCATCTTCCCCCAAAGCCATGACTTGTTCCACTACGTGGGGCGTCAGGTAACGGGACATGGTAGTTTTCATGCGTTTTTCTTGACTGATGTCTTCCAACACCACCAAACCACCACGGACACCGCCTTCTGGGTTAGTCAGGGGATTAACAGTGAGATTGATACTGCGTTCTAAGATTTGCACCTCATGGGATGTGAGAAACTTAGACTTGGAAGTCAGGGGTTGATTCCAGGGAATAAAAACATCGGGATTATGGCGATCGCGCACTGCTAAACTTAAGTACTGAGTTTTGGATGCTGAGTCTTGAATGAAACTCAAAACTGGACACTGACTCAACGCCCCGCTATCGCTAACAACATTCGTCACTTGATACAATCCCACAACTAAACTTTGCTCTGGCACATAATGTTTAGCTCCAGTTTTTAAACTATCTTCTAGCCGCATTTGCAGATTTTCAATGGGCACAACTTCCCAAACTCGGCGGCCAATCAAATTTTGTTCCCACAAAAGCTTGTTGGTTTTAGTAGTAGCATCTCCAATGGGACAACCCAATAACTCCAAGGCTGCATCATTAATTGTGACAATTTTTCCTGCCATATCTGTGGAAATTACAGCATCTGAAAGACTCTGCAAAATGTCTTTTTGATACTGTTTTTCTAACAATACATTTTCAAATAAGCGAGCATTTTCTAAAGCGATTCCCGCCTGGATATTAAAAGCCCGCATAAATTCTTCATCAGAGGCAGTAAAACTGCTTTGTTGTTTGTTAATTAATTGCGTTACACCAATCAATTCATTGGCCGAATTAAACACAGGTAAACATAAAATATTGCGAGTTACGTACCCAGTTTTTGTATCTGTAGTCGGGTCAAAGCGGGGATCTTTGTAAGCATCAGGAATATTGAGAGCTTCACCGGTAGAAGCTACATAGCCAGCAATGCCACGATTAGCAGGAATGCGAATTTCGATTAAATTTATACCATCTGCTGCCGCTACTTTTGTCCAGAGTTCGCTCATTTCTTTACGATATAAAAATAGCGTACTGCGGTCTGCTTGCATTAAAATTCGGGCTTGCTCCATGACTATTTGCAAAGTCGCTTCTAAATCCAAACTTTGCCCTAATGTTTGAGTTGCGCGCAGTAAAGCCGTTGCGCCTCTTTGATTCCGGGCAGCAACATAAAAAGATTGGCAGCTTTCTAAGATAATTCCAATGGAAGCAGCGAAATCTCGAAAACGTTCTTCATCATCATAATTAAATGGAATATTTCCAGTTTTATTAGCCAGTTGCACTACCGCTACAGTTTGATTTTTGCTACTAATAACTGGCATACATAAAATATTGTGAATTTTGTAGCCCATTTGTTTTTCCAGTTCTGGGCTAAATAAAGGATGAGTGGAAGTATCAGATATATTTAAATATTGCCCCGTACTTGCAACATGACCTGGAATACCGACTGTGATGGGAGTACGAATTTCTAAGAATTTTTGAGTATTATCTTGGGGAACTTTTGACCAGAGTTGACCTTTATCATGGTCAACTAAAAAAATAGCTGTGTGTTCTGCTTGCAGGATTTGACCAATTTTGAGGGTAATGGCTTCCAGGACTTTCTCCAACATCGTTTCTAGAGCTTCATTATTAATTAATTCAATGGCTCTGAGAAATTGCTGGAACTCAGCTGTTATAAAATCTAATAAACAAACAAATTCATTAACAGATAAATCTTTAACGCGACGCAGTAGGGCGTGAGTACGATTAACTTGAGTTAGTTCAGTTAATGTAGCCAAGACGCTACCAGGATTAGGGAGTGTCATGGAAATTTTAGATTTTAAATTTTAAATTTTAGATTTTGGGCATTAGGAGTTAGGAGTTAGGGGTTAGGAGTTAGGAATTCTCACCTCTGTTCCCTGCTCCCTGTTTGCTCGCTGCCTGTTCATCTCCCTCATCCCCCCAATACCCAATACCTATTGTCGAGAAAATACCACCTTTTGATAGTAATCTTGGAGCTGGAAAGTGGCGGCTGCCCAACCCCAGCTTTCTGCTTCCCTACGAGCATTTTGACGGATGATGTCTCGTTGTTGTTTCTGTTCTAAGAGGCGGACAGTAGCTGCAATTGCCCCTTGAACATCTACTGTTGGCTCAAAAAGATATCCATTAACACCATCTGTGACGATATCAGGGATGCCTCCAGAACGGGCTGCTACTACTGGACAACCTGCTGCCATTGCTTCTAGCAATACTAAGCCTAGTGTTTCGGTTCGGGAGGGAAAAATAAAGGCATCAGCACTAGCAAAGGCAGAACCTAATTCTTGCCCCATGAGATAGCCAACAAAATGAATGTTTGTACCAGCAAAGTGTTTTTCCAGTGCTTGGCGGTGAGGGCCATCCCCGACCAATGCTAATCGAGCTTCGGGTATTGCTTCTAAAATTGGTTTGATGCGCTCAATTTCTTTTTCAGCCGAAAGACGCCCAACGTAAAGTAGTAAGGGGCTTTCTGGATGATTTTGCGAGAGACGCGATCGCATTTCTATACTAGCTAAATCCGGATGAAATAATTCTGTATCCACCCCACGCTGCCATAAATCTACCCGTTCAATACCATGCGCTGACAGTTCCTCCATCATCGCTGTGGAGGTACACAAATTCAAAGCTGCTTGATTGTGAGCGCCTTTGAGCAGTTCCCAAAGTAGCCCTTCTAGCATTCCCAAGCCGTAATGTTGGAGATATTGGGGTAAATGGGTATGATAAGACGCTACTAAGGGTATTTTCAGGGTTTTGCTATAAAATATACCAGCTAATCCCAAAACTGCTGGATTCACGACATGAATAATATCTGGTTGAAACTCTTCTAAGGCATAACCAATGGCTGGACGGGGAAGTGCCATTTTTAATTCTGGATACAATGGCAGAGGAAAGCCAGTAACGCCGTAAACTTTAGCGCCTTTGTGTTCTGTAATGCCTCCATCAGGGGCAATCACTAGCACTTGATTACCATTGCGTTGTAGATGATCGACGGTGTGGCGCAGGCGCGTTACAATGCCGTCAACCTTGGGCAAAAAGGTTTCGGTGAACAGGGCAATTCTCATAAAAAACTATTCACTCCAGGCAGATAATCCCAGCTTTTCTTGCGTTTCGACATCAAACACAGAGTAAACTCTCTCCTGTGGTGTAATCAATTGTTCACAGTCAGACTTAATGTTTTGCCGCTGCGTTTTTACAAAGTCTGAGATATCCTCGATGTTTAAAATCCAATCTTTGGCATAAGCAGCTAGGACTTGACCACGCAACCCTAACTGAATAGCGCGTCGTTCTAATTTTGTACCCAATGGATGACGATCTGGATCCCATTGCAAACGAACTTGTGAATGCTTTAGCGCTGTTTGCCACGCACTTTTGTTGGGATAAAGTTGTGGAACAAAGCTAGAATGAACAGCTGCCTTTAAAATTTTATTAAAAGCCCAACGCTTAATCCAAATAGCCAACACCACATCTTGCCCAGTTTTTGTACCCCATCCAGAACGATACATCATCCACAGGAAGTTTGGTTTGATCTAACTCATACGGTCAAAACTGAACTCACCACCAAAATAACCGTAGGTGCCGGCGAAGTCACCAATAGCTGGACGATATGCCTGATAAACAACAATTGACTGGTCGTCATATTGTGCTAAAACATGGCGACCAGTTTTTGGCCAGTTATTGACTTGAGTGAAATAAGGTTCTGTTATCAGCCGCACGCAGGATTAACTCTAACTTCTATGCCAAGATACTTTGGGCAGAATTTGTTTTTTATCAACTCGTTTCTGATACTTGATTGCAAAGTTTAACAAAGAATCAAGTAAAGAATCAGAGAGATAATGGGGCTGTAAACCTAAATCCAGCAATTTGGTGTTTTTAGCGTTGAAGTAATGTTCTTCTTTTTCGATTCTGGGATTATCTAAGTTATTGATTTCTACATTCAATCCCATAGCATTGCCAGCTTTTTTCACCATCAAGGCCAAATCGCCGACGCTGAATTGTTCGGTAAATTGGTTGAAGACGCGGAATTCACCAGCTGCGGCAGGATTAGCGATCGCTAATTCTACACATCTGACTGTATCGCGAATATCCAAAAATCCACGAGTTTGTCCGCCTTTGCCGTAAACGGTAAGCGGATGCCCAATGGCTGCTTGAATGCAAAAACGATTCAATGCTGTACCAAACACACCATCATAATCCAGTCGATTAATTAATAATTCGTCCATCCCCGTTTCTTCGGTTAAGACGCCGTAAACCACACCCTGATTTAAATCCGTTGCCCGCAATCCCCAAATCCGGCAAGCAAAATGGATGTTATGACTATCATGGACTTTGCTTAAATGGTACATCGAACCAGGTTGCTTGGGATAAGGTAGGGTATCCTTGCGTCCATTGTGTTCAATGGTGATATAGCCTTCTTCAATGTCAATGTTGGGTGTACCGTATTCACCCATTGTGCCCAGTTTCACCAAATGACAATCTGGGAAATCTTCCCGCATCGCATACAGTAAGTTCAACGTACCAACTACGTTATTTACCTGGGTGAGAACTGCATGTTCGCGGTCAATCATCGAAAAGGGAGCCGAACGCTGTTCGCCAAAATGCACTATGGCATTTGGCTGAAATTGATGTAATGCTTTGTTGAGAAACTCGTAATTAGTAATATCACCAACAAACAGGTCGATAGATTTACCAGTCAAATCTTGCCAGCGCTGGAGGCGTTGCCCAATAGGTGCGATCGGTGTGAGAGTTTCAACACTCAGTTCATTATCCCAGTGCCGCCGCACCAAACTATCTAAAATTCCAACTTCATAACCTTGATTAGAAAGGTAAAGAGCAGTTGCCCAACCGCAATACCCATCGCCACCAATAACCAGGACTTTCATCTTCACCAGTTTTTACTCGCTGATAGCTTAATCTATCAGGTTTGTGTCCCCTCTCAATCATCATTCTGAGAGAGATGTCAATTTTGGGCATGGGGCTAATGAATGGGGAAAGGGGTAAGGGGGAAAGGGGAAAGATTAAATTTATTCCTTTTCCCTTTTTCCTTTAACCTTTTCCCCTCCTCCCCTACTTCCTTGTCTTCTTCATCTCCCTTATCTCCCAATGCCCCATTCCCAATAATTCAAGACTTCGGAATCCG
>Ga0314812_100037_pt1 | contig 22932 bp, 16 predicted proteins | sample STEome_9_FD_202336 | JGI IMG/M metagenome (GOLD analysis project Ga0314812, IMG submission 202336) | Metatranscriptome of soil surface biofilm microbial communities from soil inoculated with nitrogen-fixing consortium DG1, State College... ...
GAAAAACAAACCGCAAAGGGCGCATTCGCGCAGCGTCTCGTCAGAGAAGGACACAAAGAAAGAAAATTTGGCGCACGCTCACAAAGAAATGGTATAAGTTATCCCCATTGAAAATATGAATTTACATATCTAATGAAAAGTTAAATCAGAGGGCAGACGATCGCTAAAAATTCCCAATCATGCCCACAGCTTTTTAATTGGTGCAGCTTGTTCTCATTAATGGCGATCGCAATTCAAAGAACTAGAAAAAAATCACTGTGAAAATTAATCGAAAAAATGATTCAATATGGCAATGCAATTCGCTCTATCTACTTTATACTGGCTTTCAAGAGACGTGACTCTTGTAGTTCGTCTTTTTTTGGTAAAAAGTGTAACGAAAATCAAGTAATTAAACTTACTTCCCCATGAAAAAAACACCAGTTATGATGACTCAATCCCGAACGCGATAAAAAAACGTGTATATTAGCACAGTAAATAATACATTAACATCCTAAAACCGACATAGAGGAATAAAATATGCTGGAAATACTGGGTTCTGGTTTGGTGTCACTTTGGCTAGAAATGGCTGGGGTACACATCAAGCCTCTAGATGCCTTAGATGCATTGGCTTGGCAAAGTAGCCCCGGCTTAGTTCTCGCCCCCGATCCAAATCCAGCTGGGGCAACTACAGTACAGGCATATCTCAAGGAATTAATCACAGCCAAGGTGGTAGGACAAAATCTGGCTGAAAGTCAGGGCATTTGGATGCAGTCAGGGCCGATGCTGATGGCAAATCATCAAGGCACAACACCTCTACCGGCAGCTTCTTTAACTAAAATTGCGACTTCATTAGTTTCTTTGAAAACCTGGGGGCCAGACCACCAATTTGATACTTTGGTAAGTGTCACTGGGCCAATGGTAAATGGCGTTGTGCAAGGCGATTTGGTAATTACTGGTGGCGGCGATCCGATGTTTGTTTGGGAAGAAGCCATCGCCCTTGGTAATACTCTCAATAAAATGGGTATCAAGCAAGTAAAAGGAAATTTGGTCATTACTGGCAATTTCGCCATGAATTTCCAACGTCAGCCGATGCTGGCGGGTCTCATACTCAAGCAAACACTCAATTCTGCCACTTGGGGTCGCCCCGCTAATTACATATATTCCATCATGCCCAAGGGAACGCCCAAGCCGAAAGTCGTAATTGCCGGTGCTGTGAAATTTGAAGCACAACCAAACCCCCGACAAACTTTGTTGGTGCGTCATCGTTCGTTACCTCTAAAGCAATTGATTAAGGAAATGAACGTTTATAGCAACAATGAAATGGCAGAGATGTTGGCAGAGTCAGTGGGAGGAGCCGCTGTAGTACAATCAACTGCTGCTTATCTTGCCAGAGTACCGCAATCGGAAATTCAGTTAATCAATGGTTCTGGACTGGGGACAGAAAATCGCATTTCTCCAAGAGCTGCTTGTTCTATGCTCATGGCTATTCAACAGCAAGCAAGCGCCCATCAACTAAATCTCGCTGATTTATTTCCCATGTCTGGATTCGATCGCCGGGGCACACTCCACTCTAGACACCTCCCCTCTGCTACTGTAATTAAAACAGGCACTCTCCGCGATGTCAGCGCTTTAGCCGGAGTCATGCCCACCCGCGATCGCGGTTTGGTTTGGTTTGCCATCATCAACCGTGGTACAAATGTCTGGAGTTTACGTACTGAACAAGACCAACTTTTGCAACGTGTTGTCCAACAATTACAAGTACCTGCAAGCGTTCCTGCTGCCCTCACTCCCCACTCAGCCATCAACTCTTTACCCCAGCTAGGTGCAGCCACTCGCAACGAAATTTTATTCCCCAGTTAGTTTATTTTTAATTGAGCCACCATTTCAGAGAAGATTGTTAATTGTTGACGGTTGACTGTTGACTGTGAACCGTCAACCTCAAAACTGGAATCATTTCTTTTTTGCAGCTCCTAAGAGCAGATTCCTGGGTAAAAACCAATACGCTTGGGTTAAGAAAGATCCTCTGTGAAGGTGAGGGAACAGGGAACGGGAAACAGGGGAAAGAAAAAACAGGCTTATCTAAGCTGTATTGGGGTAAAAACCGAACTTGTAAAGTGTAAATCCCCATAATAGCTTTTGGGGTAAATTTTCCATTAATTTGATTAGAGAACTCCAAAAATAAACAACAACTAAAAGTAGTTGATTGTTGACCGTTAACTGTGAACCGTCAACGGTCAACAATAGCAATAAATTTGTAAAAATAATTGTAAATAGATTTTTTACGACTAAGTAACAATTGAGCCTCTAAGTTTAGGTTGTGATTATGCGATTTCCCAAATTACCCAGGTCTATGCGTCAGTTCGGCACTCATGTATTAGCGATCGCGCTAGGAGTTGTACTCACAATCAGCACATTACAGGTGTTGCCCTCCCAAGCCGAACCTGCCCCCATTGCTCCCAGTGTGGATAGTCCAGAAATCATTGCCCAACGACAATCACCAGCAACTTCCGCCATCGGTAGCAATAGCTTTGTTACGGCAGCAGTTAATCGTGTGGGCACAGCAGTAGTCCGTATTGATACTGAACGTACAATTACTCGCCGCATCGATCCATTTTTACAAGACCCCTTTTTCCGGCGCTTTTTTGGCGATGGTTTACCCCAACAAATGCCTTCTGAACAGCTGCGGGGTTTGGGTTCGGGTTTCATTATTGACAAGAGTGGATTAGTTTTGACTAATGCTCACGTGGTGGATAAAGCTGATAAGGTAACAGTCCGGCTCAAAGATGGCCGCACCTTTGAGGGCAAAGTCCAAGGAATTGATGAAGTTACAGATTTAGCTGTAGTCAAGATTAACGCAGGTAACAATTTACCAGTAGCGCCCCTTGGTTCTTCGAGTAACGTACAAGTGGGAGACTGGGCGATCGCAGTTGGTAATCCTTTGGGATTTGATAACACTGTTACTTTGGGAATTGTCAGCACCCTCAAACGTTCCAGCGCCCAAGTGGGTATTAGTGACAAGCGCTTAGACTTTATTCAAACAGACGCCGCCATTAACCCCGGTAACTCTGGCGGGCCGTTGTTAAATGAACGAGGGGAAGTAATTGGTATCAACACCGCCATTCGTCCTGATGCAATGGGTATTGGCTTTGCTATTCCCATTGATAAAGCCAAAGCCATAGCCTCTGCACTGCAAAGAGATGGCAAAGTTGCTCACCCCTATTTAGGTGTGCAAATGGTCACCTTGACACCCGAACTTGCCAAGCAAAATAACAACGATCCCAATTCTCCCATTCAGATACCAGAAATTAATGGTGTTTTTGTTATGCAAGTTGTTCCCAATTCTCCAGCCGCATCTGCGGGTATTCGACGGGGGGATATAATTGTTCAAGTCGATGGAAAACCAATTACCAGCGCTGAACAATTACAGAATCTTGTGGAAGACAGTCGCCTTGGTCAAGTATTACAAGTCAAGGTGCAACGGGGTAATCAGACACAGCAAATTTCAATCCGCACAGGTGAATTGCAAAACGCTTCTTAATTGCAACATAGCCGATTGATTATCCTAGGGGCGCACAGCTGTGCGCCCTTACAGCGTTTTTGTTGTATCAAATTTAAGTTAGAAAAATTATGTTTATTTTACAAGAGGCGATCGCTTGTCCTCTTTGTCATCAATCTTTAGCCGCCACACCACAGCACTGTGATACTTGCCACAATTACTTCCAAAAGGAACTCCAAAAAACTCCTTCATCGTTGATGGATTTAACCCCAGAAGCCGCACACCAACAGATAAAAGACAATGCCATTCAACCAAAACCTTTACGCACAGAATTATTCCGTTCTCCTATAATTTCTTTTTTTTATGAACGCGTCCTACCACCAATTTGGGCAGCAGGACTGCGTAACCCTGGTGGTATTGATGTAGAGTTCGCCCAATGTACACAATTCTTTGGTGAAAACCCTGGAATCGTAGCAGATATTAGTTGCGGCACGGGTATTATGGCGCGACGCCTAGCACTGACAGGGAAGTGCAAACAAATCCTCGCTGTAGATTATTCGGAGGCAATGCTGTCACAGTTACAACAACAAATGAAATTAGATGGCATTTCATCCTCTGAAATCATAGTCATTCGTGGCGATGTTGAAGCACTACCTTTAGCATCAGATTCCATAGATGCAATTTACGCTGGAGCCGCAATGCATTGCTGGCCTAATGCCGAAGAAGGAATTCACAACATTTACCGAGTGTTGCGTAGTGGTGGCAAATTGTTTGCGACTACTTTTCTCAAGCCATTTCCTAGCATTGTTTTTCGATTCTTTTCTGTAGACGAACTACGACATATTTTACTGAGGGCAGGCTTTAATTCCGAATACGTGCAGATAGAAGCTCGCGGACTTTATGCAATCATCCGATGTATTAAGTAATTCCTTATGATTTGTCCTTTTTGGCATCAGGAATTTGAGTTATTAAATATGAGAGCCATGTTTAAGGACAAGCCGCTCCACGTCTAGGCAATTATAATACTTACAGAAAATAGCAGAAATCAAGTGCGTTAGCGCAACCCAACTCAGGTATCGCCTAACTTTATTCTTTTTACTCTTCTTTAGAAACATCTGCTAATTCTAGCTGTAATTGTTGTACTTGCTCTACTGTTAATCCTGTGATTCGTGCTACTGTTTCCACTGATAAACCCTCACGTAACGAATTAAGTACTACTGTTTTTAATGTCTTTTGAGTAGCTTTTCTTTCCCAGCTTGTGATAATTTCCATATATTCCTCCTTTGCTTCTAATCCCATTGTACTGATTACTGCTTTAAAGGTTTGTTCTTCCACTTCATTTAAATTTAAATAAGTATCAACAAACCCAGAAATCAATTGCATTCGTGCAGGGTCTAATTTTAGAGTAGTTAATAGCCGCAAACATTCTGCTTTTACTTGCGGGCGTTCTTGCGGTGAAATATTCATTTTTGCCATTAATGCTGCTGCAACTGGGTTTTGTTGGGTTAAATAATCTTGCCAACTAATTCTGTTTAATTGAATTCCTGCAAATTCAAACTTTAATACATCTAAATTAGGAAACGTAATGCTGTGTATTTTTGGTTCTGGTCTGAGTGGTTCATCAAAAGAGAAAATTACTACGGGATAAATTGGTAAATCGTATTTTTCGTAAAGTCTGGCAAAGTATTTAAACATTCGTTTAGTGAAATCTTGCTGTGTATAAGATTGAGATTCCACATGAATTAAGAAGAAAGTATCTTTTTCTTGATATTTGACTTTTGCAAGTAAATCTATAATTTTTTTATCTCCGGCAGTCACATCGACAAGTACTTCTTCTGGTAAAAATTGAATGGAGTTTTTATCTATATCGCAGGCAATAGCAGGAAGAAATAGCTCGATGAATTCAGTAAAAAATGTAGAGATTAATTCTTTAAATAAGCGGTCATGATCGATAGTCATAATTTTTTCAATAGGACTTTTGATTATGCTATCATTAGAGGGTAATTGACCGCCGTAGGTATTAGTTAAATAAACTATCTTAGTGGACAAAAGCGATTCCCAGACAGTAAGTACTATTTTAGTGAAATAAATCTTTGGCACGAACAATTAGAGACGCGATTTATGGCATCTTGAAAAAACAATTATCTACACCAATCACTACTGTTGATTAACCCCTGCTTTTTTTCAAGACACTCTACCAACAACTTTCAATCATTTACCAACAACCACTACTAGACCTTCATGAGCTAGCGATGCTTCAGGAAAAGCAGATTTGACATAGGCTTGAACTTTGTCTAGAAAATCATCATGGTCATCTGGGTGGTGATGAGAAATCACTAATCGTCTGACGCCACCATCTAGAGCCACATTGACTGCAACTTGCCAAAGTAAATCAGCAGAGTCATGGTCGTGAGATGTTGGCGGAGTGTAGGTAGCATTGGCAATCAACAAGTCAACACCTCGAACAAACTCTAAAATTCGCTCTCGTTCTACTTGGTCTGCATTTTGGTGCAAATCTGTGACATAGGCAACACTATATTCCTGCCAACTCACTCGGTAGCCCATTGAACGCTGAGTTTGATTGATTAATGCAGTTGTAATAATCACATCATCTAGCTTCAGGTCGCTATCTGGAGTGAGATTGTAAAACTGTAATTCCGACTGCATTACCTGTAAAGGGTAAGGAAAGTGCGGCTGGAGCATCTGGTCGCACAGACATTGTTTAATTGAGGCACTATTTGAGGCAGCTGTGCCGTAAATATGAAAGCAATTTTCAGGAATAAATGCGGGAGCAAAAAAGGGAAAACCTTGAATGCGGTTAGATTGGGAATTGGTAAAAAATAAATGGGCTTCTAGTGGTTCTTGTACTTCTTGCCAAGTTTTACCAAGTATCCGTAAGCCAGTACCGCCATCAAAAATCAAGCGTTTTCCGGCTACATGCATTTCTACACAAGCAGTATTACCACCATAACGACTGGTGTTTTCGCTGGGAGTGGGAATCAAACCCCTGACACCCCAGAACTTTACTAGAAACTGACCTGCTGGACTATTGAGCAAGCTAGTTGATTTTTGAGGTATGTAACTCTCGGAACCCGACAACTCAAAATTAGACATTTTTTTTGAAATTAGACCTTACTGAGCAGGTCATCATAGCGCCGCACTTCTAAGAGCCTGTTGTTTTCGTCCACAATGACTACTGTAGGTGAGTAGCTTTTTAACTCCTCTGGAGTGAACTGCCCGTAAGTCATTATAATCAAGCGATCGCCAATAATGCCTAGACGTGCCGCAGCCCCATTTAACTCAATGATTCCTGAATTGGCTGGAGCCGGGATTGCATAAGTAATAAAGCGCTCGCCATTGGCATTATTCACCACTTGCACTTGCTCATAGGGTAAGATGCCAGCTTTTTCTAGTAGGATGCGATCGATACTGATACTACCCACATAGTTAATATTCGCCCCAGTAAGGGTGCAGTTATGAATTTTTGCCAAAAGGAGAGTGCGCTGCATTTTGATTTGGGGTTAGTGGCAGTTTTGCGATCTTTAACAAGCGAAAGTTATCAAAGGTGAGAAGTTTGGAGTGAGAAGTTTGGAGTGAGGAGTGAGGAGTGAGGAGTGAGGAGTGAGGAGTGAGGAGTGAGAAGTTTGGAGTGAGGAATGAGGAATAAAAATTCATAACTCTTAACTCCTAACTGTTAACTCTCAACTCTTAACTCCTAACTCTTAACTCCTAACTGTTAACTCTCAACTCTCAACTCCTAACTACTAACTCTCAACTCTTAACTCCTAACTCCTAACTCTTCTATTATGCTTTATAAGCTTTGACGGATTTTTCGACTAAAGCAGCAACCTTATCTACATCTTGCCAACCGAGAATTTCAGTTACCTTTTTTTCCAAATTTTTATAACTACGGAAAAATTCAGCAATTTCATCCAAACGGTGTGGTGCTACGTCTTTCAGGGATTTTACATTAGCGTAGCGTGGGTCTTTGTCTGGAACACAAAGAATTTTTTCGTCGCGATCGCCTCCGTCAACCATCTCCAAAAAGCCAATTGGCCGTGCAGCAATAATACAGCCTGGAAAGGTTGGTTCATCAACGATCACCATCCCATCTAAAGGATCGCCATCATCAGCCAAAGTATTTGGTACAAAGCCGTAGTCATAGGGATATTTCACCGACGAATAAAGTACTCGGTCTAGAGCAAAAGCTTCTAGTTCCTTGTCATATTCGTATTTATTTTTACTCCCACCAACAATTTCAATCAGAACGTTGATTAGGCCTGGTTTTGGTTGAGCAGGAATACGAGATAAGTCCACAAAAAACTCCTCTGATAACCGTAGATTATGGGGGCACTCAGCTTCGCTCCCCGTGTAGAATTTTAGGGCAATATGGATCTCTTCCCAATAGATGGGAGTGTTGACTGTTGACTGATGATTGATGACTGGTGATTAATGACTGGAAAATCAGGATTTATTCTTCTTGTCTCACCGAAGGAAGTTCTTATGCCTGCGGCAACCCCTTCGGTGTAAGCCCCAAGCCAGCGCTCAGACTCATCTCCTTGTCCCCCATCTCCCCATCTCCCCACTCCCCTGATTTACCCCAAACAATGGAAAAAGCGTTGCGAGCAAACTTCGCAACGCTTTTTCCAAAAGGGTAGTAGGAATTTGCACTCTACAGCACTAGAACAAACGCAAGCATTAGTCAAACAGTTTTAGACATTGCTTGTGTTGTTTGTTAATCTTTGGTTTCTTGCAGGTTTTGGATCGCGGGTTGCTGGTTATTTTGAACATCATTTGAAGAATAATGCGCGATGACAAATACTGGTAGAGTAAGAGTCAACAAAGCGATCGCAGTTCCCACAATGTCTGCCAACCTGTGTGAGTATGTGTCGGCAGAACTGGCAGACGGACTATTTGAATTCATACAATATTCAAGTTATTCGGATTGTTGTGTACGTTTACTTTCAAAAGAGACTTTTGAAGTTATTTTAGCTAGTTTTAAACTCTGAGAGATGTAGCATTGAACTAGCTAAACCACTTTTATAACTGTCATAATAGCGATTTTATACATCCCATTCGGAACACAAAGTTACACAAAAATACATCATGTTAAATTTGACGATCGGTATTTTCAATTCTTTATCTGTGTTGTCTAATTAATTGCATAGTCATAACCTTTGCTGGCAGCATCATAGGTTACATTTTTTCCCTGCTAAAAGATTAATTAGAAAAACGTATTTTTTAGATACTTCATAATTATAACATCTTTCAACGCCTTTGGTTTGCTTATCTTCATATAATTGAGAATTTGTAATATGGAATACAAAATTGTAAAAACAATGAAAGATATTTCTAATTTTTGATTGTTCTATATTAGTTACATTCAAAAATATTTGACACTAGAGAAAAAACGGTAGCAAATAATTTTTAACATTTTTCATCATCACCGAATAAATACAGAGCTATCATCTGTCTGATGTAGGATATATTCAGTAATATCACTAAATGAATATTTTCTAATTTAAATTTCTGAGTCTATTGATAGTCGTAGCAGATTTGTCAATCTATAGATAGGTAGAAATCAAAACTAAATAAACTTAGTTTAGGGTTAATTTTAGGTTAAATTTTGGGGTTAAGCCAAGGCAGTTGGGACATTAACATGATGATATAGCAGTCCGATTTGATTAATGAACCGGTCTGTATGGGCAGGCAAGAGCCAATAGGCAGCAGGGTTATAAAACAATACAACCAAAACACTTGTAGAGACGGGGATTTATCGCGTCTGGTAAAACCCACAAATTTTTACCACTAGCCCTTAACTAAACCGTATTGGGGCGTAGGGGACAGTCAACAGTCATCTCCCCATATTCCCAAAGTTAGAATTACCTTTGATAACGCAGATTTGCATAAGAGTTTGTTTGTATAACTCTATGGCACAACAATTGTTATGCGCTTATTTTCTATAAGGCTTTGAGTTGGCGATTTCGCACGCGCTCGGGGCTTCCAGTGGGAATTGCAGCAATTAATTTTTGTGTATATTCTTGTTGAGGTTCTTGGTAGATGCTTTCGGCTGTTCCTTGTTCGACAATTTGACCGCGATTCATGACTAAAATGCGATCGCTCATGAATTTGACTACGCTTAAATCATGGGAAATAAAAATGTAAGTCAGCTGAAAATCTGATTGCAGTTCTTTAAGAAGATTTAATACTTGTGCTTGTACAGAAACATCGAGCGCTGAAACTGATTCATCGCAAATAATAAATTTGGGATTTAATGCCAAAGAACGGGCGATGCAAATTCGCTGGCGTTGACCGCCAGAAAACTGATGAGGATAGCGGTTCATTGCATCTGCACTCAAACCCACTCGTTCTAAAAGTTCGGCTACGCGTTCCTGTCGTTGTTGTTTTGTCTTCCCAACCGAGTGAATGAATAACGGTTCCATCACCGCGTCTTTGACCTTCATCCGTGGGTCGAGGGAACTAAAGGGATTTTGGAAGACTATTTGCATTTCCCGGCGCAATTTTTGTAATGGTTCTCCTTTGAGATTGGTAATATCTTGTCGGTCAAAGATAATCTGACCGCTCATTGGTTCAATTAATCGCAGCAAGGTTCTACCAAGCGTCGTTTTGCCACAACCAGATTCTCCCACCAATCCCACAGTTTCCCCTGGTTTAACATTAAAGGAAACACCATTTACTGCCATGCTGTAGCGTTTAGTACCACCAAATATTCCGCGTACTGGAAAACCAACTTTTAAATTGCGAATTTCCAATAGGGGTTCTTTCTGTTCTAAGTTTACCAATCTTGCAGCCATCTCTTGGCTGCTTACTTGTGGAGGTTGTGTGGGTTCTTTTGGCTGAATTACTATTTGTCCTGTAGGTGTTTCTTCTACACTCATGTAGTCAGAAACCGTCAGTAATTTTTCGGGACGGCGGTCAAGGGTGGGGCGACAAGCTATTAAGCCTTTAGTGTATGGGTGTTGGGGATTGGTAAAAATTTGCTCAGAAGTGCCAGATTCGACGATTTTGCCTTTGTACATTACCGCTACTTGGTCAGCAATTTCAGAAATTAGCCCCAAGTCGTGGGTGATGAAAATCATCGCCATGTCACGGCTTTGCTGCAATTCTCGCAACAATTCCAAAATTGTTGCTTGCACAGTTACGTCCAAGGCTGTGGTTGGTTCATCGGCAATTAAAATTAATGGGTTGCAAGAAATTGCCATTGCAATCATCACCCGTTGCAACTGACCCCCAGAAAGTTCATGCGGGTAGCGTTCCAGCATGGCTTCTTTGTGTTCTTTAACCAACTGTGCCAACTTTGGCGTATCTGGTTTGGATGAATTGGCGTTGGTTTGATGCCAAGTTTCGATATACTGCTGTTGGATCTCTTCATCGCTAGGTAAAAGTTTTACCTCTTGTAGACCGGCGATCGCAGTTTGTCTAGCTTCGGCAGCTGAGACATTTTGATGCCGCATAATTGCTTCTGTGAGTTGAAATCCAATGTTATAAACCGGATTCAGGGAACTCATGGGTTCCTGAAAAATCATAGCAATGTCGCCGCCACGATGTAGCTGCATTTCTTCAGGCGACAATTTGACTAAATCCATCGCCTTGGCATTTTCTTGAGGACGAAACAAGATTTCACCACCAGCTACTCTACCGGGAGTCTGCAATAAACCCATCACAGCTAAGGATGTGACTGATTTGCCGCTTCCAGACTCTCCTACTATCCCCAGAGTCTCACCTCGACGCAATTCAAAGGAAATACCATCCAAAGCTCTGACGATATTGCCATCACCGGGAAATTCAACTTGTAGATTGCGAACCTCTAGGACAGTTTCTCTCATAGGAGTCGGGTAGGAGTTTTAACTGAAAATTATTTGGATTTTAACAGCAGTTTTGATGAGTATGTCAGTTTTTTCACTGCTGACATCATACTTTCCACAATATACACGCATCTCCAATGTAGAACTGCTTGGAATTTGCGGAAATTGCCATCAACTCATAGTATCTTATGTTTCCATGACTTCAGTGTTTACATCACTTTGCATCACGAATAAAACAGCCAGATAGCCTAAGGGCATAGGCTCCAGCTTACCGTAGAGTACCACCCTACGACCTTAGAGGTTCTTGCATGTGTATCAAGAGATATTCACAGCAATTTTCAGGTAAATAAACCACCTTGTAGGGGCGAATGGTTGTTCGCCCCCACCAGAAATTGTGGTTCAAATATAGGACTTACGCAAAAACTCTCTCTTGCTCTTATTCCTCCGTGTCCTCTGCGTCCTCTGTGGTTAGATTTTCCGTTGCCTGTGCGTAAGTCCTGAAATAGATGAATTTTTACACCGCAGACAAAAAAAATAGCACATCTTAAAAGATGGCTATTTCTAGAAATTGTCTAACCGTAATGATTAGTTAGCAAGTTGAATACACGTGAATTAGCAACTTTAGAACGGAATATCATCTGGGTCTGGTTCTTCTGGTTTCACTGCTGGGTAGGTGGTTCGTTCGTAATTCGCAGGTTGGGGTATGGGTTCATAATTTGTCGGGGGAGTAACGCCAACAGGACTTGGTGCTGGGGTAGGTGCTGGACGTTGCGACTCGTAAGTGGAGAAATTTGTCTCTGGCTGACGAGATGGTGGTGCTTGTCGTGGCGACGAAGTTTCAGTAAATGATGGGGTTGGTGTTGACGAGAAGGATGTAGTATTAAAACTGCTGCCGACTGATTGAATTTGTTGTACTGTTAATTCAGCGCGTTTTTCTTTAAAACCTTCTTGACGGTCAACAGTATTCATACTCAAACGTCCCACCAAAATCACGCGATCGCCTTGATGATAGTTTTGCTGAATTTCTGTTGCTAAATTCCCCCAACCAACAACTTTGAGAGTTGCTGGTGGGTCTTCTGGTTTCTGGGAATTGGGAAATTGTACTAACATTTCCGTGACTCCCAAATTATCTGCTGTAAAGCGCAGTTGCGGCTCGTTAATAATTTCCGCCATTAAAACGCAGCTGTTCATTCAAATTCCTCCTGACTGTAAAAAGTGCCTCTTAAAAAAGAGGAGATTTTTCTATATAGTGCCAATTAATATGAAGAAAAATTCAGAATTCAGAACTCAGAATTCAGAATTGAAAATTATTCTTTGTCAGTAATGAAGATTTGCCATATCAAAAACCAGAAAATTGAAAATTTGATTTAATGTTTCAGCTTTAATTCATCCACCACGAGTTACACATTTAATTCTGACTCCTGAATTCTGACTCCTGAATTCTGAATTCCATTCTTAGCATAAAAGCCAAGCGATCGCTTTGAACAGCATTAAGTATGCTGTTCGCCGCTTCCGCCTGACTGAGATGAGCATTGAATTCTGCATTTGAGTAGTATAATTGTACCATTCATTGCTAACATATCAAAAATTCTCAGCAAAAATTAAGTTTTCACGTGAACGGGAAAAACACCCAAACCAATCAACCTTCCTGGGAGGTCGCGCAAGATAGGTAAGCGTAAAAATGCAGGTGGTACAAAGGTGCGGTTTGAGGTGAGAACAGGGGCAAATACCCGCTTTTGGACAAAAGTTTGAAACGCCTGAATGATGCGTGTGGGTAACTCCCGTCGGTGTTGTACTTTTGCCAGGTCACTAAGTTGTACTTGTCGGTTCTTGAGTGGTTTAGTGAGTACGTTCGCCGCCACCACGGCATCTTGAATTGCGTAGTTAATGCCAACTCCGCCAACTGGAGACATGGTATGTGCAGCATCACCGATGAGTAATAATCCTGGACGATACCAGTGTTTGACGCGACTGGATTCCACTGAGAGAAAGGCTACTTGCGACCAATCATGTAAATTTGCGATCCGTTGCTGGAATTCCGGCACGACTTCCACAATAGATTTTTTTAATTCTTCTAAACCCGCAGCCCGGAGTTTTTGATAACCGCCTTTAGGAATCACATAGGCAACTTGCCACTCATCGCCACGGTCAAGCATGGCGATAATCTGACCTTGACCAAAGCGCCCCATTCCCCCCTCCGGATCTTCTGGCTGACGAGGAAGGCGGAACCAGAGAACATCCATTGGTGGAGAGGTATCAATGGACTCAAATTCACCCAAATTTCGTAAACGTGAGTGACGACCATCTGCGCCAACAGTGAGAATTGCCCGGACTTCATGCCAACCACCGCCTCCGCGATAGCGCACACCATGAACCACGCCATTTTCTGTAATTAATTCGTGGACATTAGCACCCATCACCAGATGGAAACTAGGATATTTTTGGGCTTCTTGGGTGATGAACTCCAGGAATTTCACCTGAGGCAGCATCGTAATATAGGGATATTGGGTTTTTAAATGGCTAAAATCAGCCAATGTCACAGAATCTTCAGGAGTTTGAATACTTAGGCGGCGGATTTTGGTATGGGGAAGTTGTAGCAAGCGATCGCTTAATTCCAATTCTTCCATAATTTCCATCACCGATGGATGAATTGTATCGCCACGAAAATCGCGATCGAAATCTTTATGCGCTTCCAATAACATCACAGAAATGCCTTGACGCGCCAGCAATAAGCTTAATACAACCCCTGCTGGCCCTCCACCTACAATACAACAATCAGTGGTTTGTACGTCTACAATGTCATGAGCAGCGTTAACATCTGGTTCTTGAGAAGAATTAGCGGGTATATGGGTAGTCATGACAACACCTCTTAACAGCCCTAAAATTCAGGGTAGTTTGCTTTTTATGGTGTAAGCTATTTTTTTAACTTTTCGTATTCACATAATTAGTCATTGGTCATTAGTCATTAGTCCAATGCCCAATGCCCAATTCCCAATTCCCAATTCCCAATTCCTAATCAAATAATTAGTTGTGGCCGAAGTTGTATTAGAAAACGTTTATAAAAGTTTTTCCCCGCGTCAAGGGGAAAGTGTGACCTCACAAACTCAATCTCCTCTCAAAGCAGGAGAAAAAACTGATGCAAGCCGAGAACGTCCAGAAAGCATCAATGTTTTGCGGCGGATTAACTTGACCATCGCAGATGGAGAATTTATGGTGCTGGTAGGCCCTTCTGGTTGTGGCAAAAGTACCTTGCTGCGGTTAATCGCCGGGTTAGAAGGGATTACAGGAGGTAATATTTGGTTAGGCGATCGCTTGATTAATGACTTACCACCCAAAGAACGCGACATCGCAATGGTGTTCCAAAATTACGCCCTCTATCCCCACATGACGGTGTATGACAATATCGCCTTCGGGTTACGCCGCAGGGGAGGGGAAAAAGAAGACGCGGGGACGCGGGGACGCGGGGACGCGGTGAGTTTTTTTACGTCAGTCTTCTCAGTTTGGGCTGAAAATTTCCTTGTGGGGGCCACAAGAAAGTTACCGAAAGGACTGCGTTATATTTCTGACAAAGAAAGGGTTGTAGACGAACGGGTGCGTAGTGTTGCCCAATTGTTACAAATCGAAACATTGCTGAAACGGTTACCGAAACAGCTATCGGGGGGACAAAGACAGCGAGTTGCATTAGGAAGGGCGATCGCACGCAATCCCCAAGTATTCTTAATGGATGAGCCGCTTTCTAACTTAGATGCTAAATTGCGGGCGGAAACTCGCGCCCAAATTGTGAAATTGCAGCGCCAATTGGGGACAACCACGATTTACGTGACCCACGACCAAACCGAAGCGATGACAATGGGCGATCGTATTGCGATTATGTCTGAAGGTAAAATTCAGCAAGTTGCTTCCCCATTAGAACTTTACAATCATCCTGCCAACCTTTTCGTCGCAGAGTTCATTGGTTCGCCACCAATGAATTTTATTAGTGTAAAATTTCATGCCCCGCTATTAATTACCCATTCCCATTTTCGTTTCACACTTCCAGAAATTTGGGCAAATTCTTTACAAAAATATGATGGCAAAACTTTAATTTTAGGCATTCGTCCAGAACACTTAAACTTGAGTTTACCTGCTACTAAAAATTTACCAGTGCAAGTAGATTTGGTAGAGAATCTCGGCAACGATTCCTTTCTCGCTGTTAAGATTGCCGAACCTGGATCTCAACCTGCGACTACAGCCAATACCCTCCAAGTGCGAATCCCACCAGACCGATTTGTACAAGTTGGCGAGCAACTTTGGTTATCGCTAAATCCAGAGAAGATTCACTTTTTTGACCCAGAAACTGAGTTGGCAATATTTCCTTAAAACTATCCGCGTCTTATGTTCATATCAATCAAAATTGTCATGCACTTCTAAGAGGAACTTCAATAAACCTCTTGGAAAAGTCTTTCTCTCCGTACTCTTCTCTGCGCCTCTGCGCCTCTGCGTGAGACAAAAAATGGCTACGCCAATCTTTTTTATTATTGAACTTTTACCACCTCACTAGGCTAACTGATTGCCAATTTTAAAAATTTTTACAAAACACAAATATTTTAAAATATATTATTATAGTATAACCAATAGAAAATTATCAACAAAAATCAATCTTCTTGAGAAAGAATTAAATTGAGAATATTCATTTCTTTAGACTGGAATATTTGATTTTCATTAAATAGGTTTTTCCCTAATTTATCCATTGCACCACTATTGAAAACTACGTAAGGAATATTTTGATAATTAGAGTCAATAGGCAAAATATTATATGCTAAAGAGAGTGTAGAAACGTATCGAGCTAAAATATCTCGTAAAGACAGATTATCAATTCTTCTCTCATTTTGAAAATAGTCTTCAAAAGCCTGAAAAGATAAAAATGTCTGTATAGGGAAAGCATAATAACGTTCTGATGAAAGAGAAGTTTGGGTTAATTTTTGTGAACGCTCTAATTCAGTAAAAAGTGTTCTAGTTAAGTCTATTAAGGAATAAGCAGCACTAATAATTTGTTTTGGGTATTTTCCTGATTTCACTAAAAGTTTAAGTTGTTTGATAAAATCTTCATTGCGCTCACGGTCAAGAAGTTTTTCTAAGTCAATATAATTAGTTTCTTTAACTAGTTTCTCTGATAAAGGTACAATGAGGAAACTACCTCTAACATAGGTTTTTTCAATTGGTGGCAGACTCAGCAAGTTATCAAGGCTAGTCTCAATTTTTGATAACAAATTAAACCCTATTGAAACATAGGATACTTCTTGAGTTTCAGAAAGTGATTGATTTTGAGAATAAGGGCTTATTTCAGTTTTTTGAACTGAAAGGAATTCAGATAAATTTTGCTCTATATTTTTCAAGATATTATCTCCAGGTTGTTTTTTTACCTCCTTCTGAATTTGCCGTAATAAAGTAGCCAACGTACCAATAAATGTCTCCCCTGCTTGGCTAATTGCTTTACCACCAATAGGAATAATGACGTATCGTTTTCTACCAATTTCTCCTGACCCCATAATCCGAGTCATAATAGATGCTTTCAGGATAATCAAAATATTTAATACATTTAGACAAGCTTCTTTTAATGAGATATTTGTAAGTTTTTCCGATTCAGCAGTACTTAAAATTTTTCCATTATCATCTACTTTTTTTGGGTAGTATATCGCTTTATCAGACAAGTAAAAATTTAAATATTTACTACCCTGGTCTAGTTCACCACCTCGTCCACGGTAAATTACTTGTATAATTTCCATCAAATTTTGCTCAATTTGAAAGCTAGGAATCTGCACAAGAATATGCTTTGTTTTGGGAAAAGATAAGCCGCGAGATGCGGAAGCAGTCATAAAAACTACTTTGACTGTATTTTGATATTTCTGAATTTCAGCTTCTTCCTTATCTGATAAACTGGCATGTATTTCTAAATATTCTTGATGCAGAGTAAAGCTACGTCTTAATTGGGAAATTTTAGTAATTAATTGCTTGAGAGTATCTTTATTTTGGATATAGACTATAATCTGTCCATCGTTTTTAGCTAGTAGCTTTAAAATATCTTCTTCAATTTTTTCAGCTATTTTAGTATCTAAAGTAAAACTTTCATTTGTAATATTGTCTGAGCTTAATGACTGGATAAATATATGATAATTAAATATCAGCTTGTCAGCAGGATAAGAATTTGCATTTATCAGAGTTGCAGGCTTATTCAAAAATTCAAATTTATTAAAAGATAAACATTGACCAATTGAATCTGAAACTTGTCTAACAAATATTTTATCTCCCTGAATTTGATTGAAAGAAAGATGATTTTCAACTACGTCTTGTATTGTCAGTGATGCGTCAGCAGTAATCACTTTCAGATTAAAGCCGTATTCAGGATTTAACAAATCATATTCATCAACAAAATCTAAAACGCCATGTAGAAAAGCAACTCCCTCTTGAGAACCTGTAATTTCGTCAATCATAATGAAAATATTTTTCATGCGACTGGCGATTTCTTTCATTTTCTTTGGAATAATCCCAGGAGGCTTTTTGGAGGAATTATAAGCACTACTAAATATTCTGTTCAAATGTTTTAAAGTATTACTGTAGCGAGTTTCCTTTAAAGATTGCATTGAGGCTGTTGCAATAATATTATTAGGTAAATTAGGATTAATGATACAGGTGTGAATTGCTTCACATAAACTTGCTAGGACTCCAACTTCATGAGGTTTTTCTACTTGTACTAAGTTATCTGCATATCTAACCAAGCGACTAGGAAAGTCAGATGCTTTATCTTTTAAAGTTCTAGCATCTAAAAATTTGACTTGCCCTATTTGATGGTCGTCACTAAGGTTATTATTATAGTATTCAACAACGTAACCTCCATTGACATCATCAAGTATTCTTTTATTGGTATTAATACAAATTAAATTATCCGAAACTAAATTTAAGCTATTCTCTTGTGTAAACTTGTCAATAATATCTCGGTTCACCTGAATTCTAGGACTGACATATATTAGGAGTGAACCTTCATGTAAGTTGTCAATAATTTGCTTTGCAACTGCTGTAGTTTTACCAATTCCAGGATTACCAGTCAAAAAGAGCAATGGTGTTCTAAAATCTGCAAGGGTTCGTCGTATCAACTCTGCATGAGCATTTCTAAATTCTGTTGCTTTGAGGTCTAGCGATCGCTTAATAGATTCAGGTACAATACCAGCCGTATTAGAAAAATCTTGCCCTGCTTCAAATACTTCAGTATTTTGGATATAATTTATCGTATCTTTTTTGATTTCAACTATATCTTTTACAAATCTGCTGCCATCCTGAAAGTTGACAGCTGCATTACTTTGAATGACTTCAAGTAAGGTGTTGCGGCTGTCATTAATATCTTTGTCACTCTTATTTTTATATATTTCATAACAATTTTTTAATATTTGCAGACTATTTTGAGCATTGTCTTTTTCTTTAGTCAAAGCAATGCCGTTAATCATTCTGTCACTATAGCCAAAGCAATTAAACTTCACTGCATCAGTTTGTGATATTTTACCCGACGAAAGCAGAAATTTATAAAAACTCCAAGCATAACTACAAGCTTGGATAACCTTGACTGCTTCCTTGTCTTTAGTCTTGAAAGCACAGAAAAAGCGAGTCAATTCTTTAGAATATATCTCGTTAAATTTATTGTTCTTGTCACTACTATTTCCGGTATCGATACCGAGTCCACAAAAACTAGACTTGGAACGCACATAATTTAACTCAGTATTTAGTGATTCTATCAGACTTTGAATGTTATTTAAGTCAGTTACAGAATGAATAGCTGAAGTTGTAAAAGTGGATAAATCTACAACTAAAATTCGATACCTACCCATATACCGCAGCAATAAGAGAGTATCTGCTTTCAGAAATTCCCCTCCATCCATATAACGAATGATATCGACGTTTTCAAATCCCTGAATTTCTAAAATTTCCTTGTAGCATTCAGGAGAAGATCTCTGTAAATTTTTGATGCCAAAAGCATTGTCATTATAGAAATCACACTGAAAATAGATAATTTCTATTTTGCCTTTAATTAACCAGCCAGATGCTTCTATAAATTCTCGCACAAAGCTGTAGCCGGAAGCCCATCCTTTTTGGATAAATAATTTTACCCAGCTTCCAATAATCTCTTGATGAGATTTATCTATGAAATTACTAGCTATAGACTTTTGGATATTATGCAAAGATAACTTACTTAAAGGCTGAAGATAAACATCATCATAGGAATGTTGTAACTTGGAATGTTGAAAGTAAGTTAAAATGCCGATATTAAAACTTATTTCAAATACTCGACCTAAATTAATGCCTAAGTCATTTCCCATAAAGCACACTCCTAATTTCGGTCAAAAAAGCTAAGTTATTAAACTTAACATTCTTTTCTGAATAAGTATAAGTAGATATTTTTCCAATACCTTCGTCACCAATTAGCTTACTGTAAGGGTTGAGCTTGAGAGCAATATCTCGATTGACTTCGTATCGAGAAAAATGAAACAAAGTGATGTATTGTAAAATCGTCTTTTGTAAAGGCGAATCTTTATCTAATAATCCTTTCATAATATCTTTTGTATCACCTACGTCATAAATATTTAATAAAGTACTGTAACAAACTACACTATTAAATATAGTGCGCTTTTTATCTACAGAACGACCTGTAAATAGGTTAAGAAAAACTCTGGTTTGTTGGCTTTTATCCACAGATAACTTCTCTAATTCTTCAATGTCAGGAATATAAAAAGAATCAGCTTTACCTTCAACCAAGTTGATAGCAGGATAGTTATCCATAAATATTGGATATAGCTTGATATCTGGCTTACCTGCTTTGAGATACTGAACTACATCCTGAGACATGAAAAATAATGAATCTGGGTCTGATTCCAATTTAGTTATACCCAAACTTCTAGTATAGGGAGCTTTTGCTATGTATAAAAAATGTTGATAACCTTGTTGGTAAAGTTTACTAATTTCATCTCTAATAACCTCTGATTCTGTAGATATTGTAGAATGAGGTTGATTGTCTGCAAATGTTTTGATAGGTTCAACTTTTACTGTTGTATCAGATACCCGATTAATAACAATAATTTCGCCATATACATTTGAAATTCTGACAGGTTTATCTTTTTCATCCCAAACTGCATCACTCAACCAGCTAGAAACAACAATAATTGCCAATTTATCCAGTTGAGCCTGATAACCTTCTTTCAACCCGAAAGTCTTAGGAATCAAAGTGTACAAAGATGACAAGGCATTTTGTACTTTATACTTATCTATTGTTTTAACGTTAAGTCCTTGAGCATCAGCCAAACAATCTCGACGAAGAATATGTGCTAATGCCTTTGATAAAGAATTGAGAAAAACTTCATCTTCTGTTGTTTCCTGAGCATTTTGGAGATGAAATCTAAAAATGGGAATAAAGAGTTTTTCTTGCTTTTCGCTATCTAGACTAATTTGCTCTCGACAAATACTAATGCACAAGTAACTTAATAAAGTGAAGACTTGCTGATATATATTTGCTTCTGGTGATTGGGTATTTTGAAAAATTTTTTCTCTTACTTCTTTAATTTTATAATAAATAACTATGATTTTTTCTTTTCCAAAGTGTTCGTTATATATTGGGAGAGATATAGGTTTACCATTTTTCTCTCCTATTGGAGAAAATATTATAGGTAATGCTTTAATACCTGTAATATCATACTTCATTGAAAAATTTTGCTTATCGCTATCTGTAAAATAGCGAACATCATCAAAAGTAAAACTGACAGATAATGAACTAAGAGATTGTTCATTCACAGTAGGTGGTAAAACCTCTACATAAGCTAAAGCTTCTCTAGCTTTAGCTTTCAACTGTGATTGGTTTTTTTGATTTAAATCAAGTTTCAAAAAACTACGAGTATTAATAATTTTTGAGACGCTTTTATGCAAAATTTCTTTATTAATACATAATTGTACTATTTTAGAAAAAGATGGCAATATTTCTTTTTTTTTAAGAAATGTTTGCAATAGATTTCTTAAAGATGCTAATTTTTGTTCGACTTGGCAAACATCCTTATTCAATATCAAGCTTTTAATTTCGATTAATAAGTTTCTGACTTCTTCATCAGAAGCCTCACCCGCTTTCAATTTATTTAAAACATCCTCCTTAAATTTAGGAGTAGGATCGTAATCTTTATCAGGTATCTTGCCTTCTTCATCAACAGCAAAAATGAAATAATAAAGACAAGCAATTTTCAAAACCTTCTCTTTAAAGTTCTTGGCTTTGGCTGGATCTTTTAGTTGATCTTTATGACGCGGACTAGTGGGATCAAGTTCTGTCATGTAGTAATTCAGGACTGAATTTTCATGATAAGAATTTACAGAACCATTGAGCTTTAACCTCACACCCAAGTTGAATTCTTTGATACCTCTATCTTGATCTATGCTTTCTCCTATCATTCCTTCATACTCAGGAATAATAGGCAAGATATCAAAAGCATTTGCTTGAGAAAAAGCTGTTCTGAGATTTAGACTCTTTTCAAGTAAATAACTGACCTCATAATCTGGGTCATCTAAATCTGGATCGTTGATATAATTGATTAATAATCTCAGTCGATTAATTAATGTTTCTAAACATTCAAACCCCTGTGCATTAGTTTTACGTAGATTAGTTTTTGCACATTCTATTCTCAAATAATCTAAATAATCTATTTTGATATCTCGTAGTAGTCTCGGAAGAGATTCAGTATCTACTATTTTTTGAAATTCAGTGAGTTCAGATTCTTTTTTTCCTGATATATTGTCTAAAAGTTCTGTCAGTTGTTGCCAATCTTGTGAATCAGGCTTAGTTATAGTATCTATGTAGCTTTTAAGGCTCTCTAAAAACCTACTCTTGAAATTAGATATACCTTCAAATTTGACATTCAAGTGATGAGCTTTTATTACTGAGTCTGTACCCCTGCGCCTTTCTTGAGCCAACCTATTTTCAATAACTAACCGCTGAGATATAAAAGTATAAGGTTTGTCAAAAGGATATTTAAATGGTAATCCAGCTTCAGTATTAATAAAATTAGATAATGGTGTGCAAAGATTGTCTAATGAAGATTGAGCTTGGTTTTCTCCGCAAACAGCCACAAGTTGTCTTCTCAATTCATCTCTAATGGCTTGGATTTTAGAATAAAATTCTGTTTGCAACTTAAAATTGACAGTCGCGGCTTTAATGCCTATATTCTGCGTTAAAGGACTTTGTGGACGTAGTTCGGGATTGGTAGCAATTTCATAGGCGATATCATAAGCTGAGATTCTGAGTTTATTTTTATCTGGAGAAAATCTAAAAAGTGGCTTTTCTTTAACTAACTGTAAAACTTTATCTAGTAATGGAATGTAATCTAATTTTGCTAATGGATTTGAGTTTTCTTCAATAGAATGTCCTGATGTCATGATGCAACCACTGTTTAGAAATATTTCAATTTCGTGGCTTACTCTAGAAAAGTGGTGTGGTGAAACAGCAACCAACGGAGTAAGCTGGTAGAATTCATTTTGAGTTTGTCAGACTTAATCTTATAACCCAAAAATTCGTCTTCAACCATATCGGTAGTTTTGAAGACTTACGCTTATCTAGTGAATAATATAGTATAA
>Ga0314812_100038_pt1 | contig 21844 bp, 20 predicted proteins | sample STEome_9_FD_202336 | JGI IMG/M metagenome (GOLD analysis project Ga0314812, IMG submission 202336) | Metatranscriptome of soil surface biofilm microbial communities from soil inoculated with nitrogen-fixing consortium DG1, State College... ...
ATTCCCTGGTAGAGACTATCTGACCTCGCGTAAAGTCGTATTTACTGAAATTGGTTAACAATTTATGCCAAGTTATACCCGCAATAAGAAGCGAGAGGATGTAATTTTTGTTGCTGTCAACTCTGTAATCAGGTTTGGCTGGAAAAGCAAGGATTTAGCAAGCGTATCAGGCATTTCTCAATCAGATCTGACTAATGATTTAGGACATACTGCTCAAAATGCTGTTACTGGTTCTGGCCTGATTTTGGTGATTGGCGCTCAAGCTCCAAAACCAGCTAGAGTTACAAAAAGATTGTCGAATGCCACAGTTGGACAACAACAATCAATTTCGACATTTTGCGCTCATGACAAACTAGCCACAGCATTAGGTAAGGGATGGAACTTATCTAAAAATCGTCGGAGTGTAACGCTAAGAGCATTGAGCGCTTCTCGCGGAAGCTTGACAGCTATAGCTATCCTTTCGGATGGGACTCGTTACTGTTTCCCAATGAACAAGGCTGATTTTGAGGCTTACGGCACTGAACTAGGTTTGAAATCTTCTGCAAATATTGGCGCTACAGAGCGTGACAAACTTGTCTCTGGTTCATCAAAACCACGTCCTGGACGAGCTAGCAAACAACTAAGTGATGGTTCCAATTTTTCTAGCTTTTATTCAACAGGAACAGATGTTGCTGCGGTTGACTACGACATCTTAAGTGAAGAGATTGTACTAGCTGTCGGCACAGGTGGCGGCGGTGGTGGCAGCTAATTTGTTTTGAAATATGCCAAGTTATACTCGCAATAAAAAACGTTCAGAACTTGTTTTTGTTCTAGTAAACGGATTAGTTTACTTTGGCTTTAAGCCCAAAAACTTGACACAATTCTCCGGTATTTCAAATACTGACATCACCGCTTTAGGACACATTTTGGCGGACGATGCCAGTGCTGGATTAATTAAAATAATTGGTGCTCAAGCTCCAAAACCTCCCAAGGTCAAAAAGAAGCTACCTAATGCCAGCGTCGGTCAGCAACAATCAATTTCTACGTTTTGTGCTTATAACCAATTGGTTGCGGCAAATGCAGAGGGCTGGAATTTACTTGAAAGTCGCAAAAGCGTTACCTTACGTGCTTTGTCTGCATCTCGTGGAAGCTTGACAGCTATCGCCAAACTTAGCAATGATTCGCTATATTGTTTCCCCATGAACAAAGCGGATTTTGAGGCTTACAGTGCTGAATTGGGCTTGAGAACTTCAGCGAATTTGACCGATGTAGAACGGAGCAAACTTGTTGCTGGCTCATCTATTCCATACCCAGGACGAGCTAGTAAAAAATTAGATGATGGTTCAACTTTCTCCAGTTTCTTTTCTACAGAAAAACAAGCAGAAATAGCTGAAGCTGGCTATGACATAGTAAGCGAACAAAAGGTAATGGGTGCAGAACAAGTACCATTTTTCCGATGAATTTACAACAAATAGAAACCGAGTCCGGTTTAATCCTTCCTGGACATCCCTTTTTCAACGACTACCTTTATTGCACCCTACCCCCAACTTGGCGAAACTTCGCCTTCCACAACCCTGATTTTGCATTTGTCGCCCGCAGTGGCAGCGGCATCTTAGAAGCAGTGACCGAAGACGAAATGGAAGAGTACGTACAAGGCGGCGAATACGACCAATGGCTAGAGGAATGCGGCGATGACGACGAGGACTGATGACATCGGGGTGTGGAATGACCTCGGCACGGTGCAAGCCGAGAAAAAGTTGTGGGTCAAGTTCCCCATTACTGCCACCGGAGCGAATGCCACACTCCGCGCATCTTTTCTTTGTTCAGACTGGAACAAGCTTTCTAGTTATGTCCTTATCCGCCCCAGGTACACCACCGCCAACAGCGACCAGACCGGGGAAGCTATCAGAATTTATCCTGCCACTACCCCGGTTGTTTTTGAAGTCCCAATCCCTACTGACTTTCAAGAACGTTCGGTTTATTTCCGTGATTTTGAAATATACAAAGTTAGCTGGCGGCGTCCCCGGCTGGTGGGCATTACTCCAGATGCTATTTTGCAAGTCAAGCTGGAGGAGCTATGGGGTTAGCCGATATTGTTGAATCAGCACTTGAATCACGAGTTGTTCGTTCCGCAATTGGCGAACGAGTTTTCAACAATTCTTTTGAAGATAGCGAACAAGATGATGAAGGCGGTTTCTTAGGTTGGATTTGGAATGGTGGTAAGCGATTAGTGGGGTTTCTCGCAGCACAAGCCGGGAAGTTTATCAGTTTTTCTCTAACAGGATTATGGAGTTTGTTTGTTTCCACATCCCAATTTATTTGGAATTTCAATTGGAACATGACAGACACAGAAATAGACCAACAAATCCAACAAAGATGGAATGCTTTGTCTGGAATGTTGGGAGGAACTCTAGGTAATGCTGTCGGTTATTTGGCTTGTGGCGTTCTCCCTGGTGCAACTATTTTCGCTTTCAATGAGCCTTTGGGGGCTTATGTTTTAGAAAATGTTGCCGAGGAGATGGCCGAAGAATTTATGTCTAATGTTGCTGGATTGATTCGCTATACATTCATGAGTGGTGTTCAATCTTTAATCCTTTGGGGATTCAAGAATGTTCGCAAATTCATTAAATCAAATTCAGCATTAGTTGGGCGGTTGTTTGGCAACAAAGCAGAGAAGTTAGTAAAAGCTTGGGGTTCTGAGGGTTCTAAACCTTGGTCATTTGCAATTGCTGTTGATAATGCTGTTGAATCTATTCCTAATGAAGCTGTCCGAAATTTTGTTGAAGAGTTCTTAGAGGAAGCCTGGGATGCTTGCGTTGAAGCTGGCTATGTTGTGGCTAATTCTATTGATTCATATTTAGCAATGGAGAAGCTTAAACAACAGAATCAGCCACCTTTGGGACGAACTCGATATGTCGAGATTCAACCTGATAGAAGCATTGAAAACCAGCGAATTATTTTAGCAGGGCCACAAGAGGCATTAAGACCGGTGATTGTACAAACGCTTACCAATTATCAAATGATGGAAGATAAAGATATTGGTACTTTTGTAGGTTCACCAATTGATGAATATCTTAGAGCTAAGCCCAGAAGTATTAGCTTACAAATTCAATTCTTCAGTAACAAAACTCCACCTTGGACAAAACGAGGTAATGACCGATTAGTCAGTGCTACTTGCTCTGTTCCAGATATCGACCCGACTAAATTAGATTGGGAAAAAATCAAGCTGGCTTGTGGTGGGGTTAATGGTTACCTTTACGGGCGATATCGCGTTACGGGTTTTCTAGATAATGGACGGCAGATGGCGATTTACGCCGCCACTGCTGACGAGGCAGAAGACCGAATGAAAGAGTTACTCAAGCTTAGTAAAGCCGAACTGCTTAAAAAACCCACTATCACTGAAGACCGGACAGAAGATAGCACAGGCAGTTATTTAAAGCAGCCCGCACAAGTTTACCCTGCTTATTTCACTATTCTCAACCAATATCAAATCCCAGGTGCTGCTGGTAGTGGCATCCCAATTAATGGGAAACGCTATATCCGTAAAAATGACCGCATTGATTTATGGGTAGAAGCCAAGCCCTTAGATTTTGAAGAGAGGATATTAGAATTGCTCAAAAAACCAGGGGCAGAAAACGTTACAACTTAGGAGTAAACATGGAAATTATCTTACCAGGATTCAATATTGAAGCCGCAATCGATAGTCAATGGAAGTCTGTTAATGAAAAGGAGAATGCAATCCAGACTTATAGACTGTCAGCAGAACAAGGAGCAACTGAATTATTAACTAAACAGTTTGAGAATGAACTTAATAGTTGTCTTGATAGTAATATCCAATCATCTTTAAATCTGAAGATACTACCACCTAAAGAAATATCGGTGTTTTCGGTTTGTGCGTATTTTGAATTTAAAGGTGTTAGCTTTTATTTGCGACGACATCCTCAAAATTATTGGGAGATATCTTATCAAGAGCAAGTAATACCTGCTTCCGCGGATTTTTTGCAAAAGCAATTACTTTGTGAGTTGGGTAAGGTTAAAAATAAAACATGAAAGATTATCTGGATATCATTCTTGGTGTCGCTGCAATTGTTGGAGCTATTTATAGGATTGCTCAAGTTGAATCAAATATAAATGCCAGACTAGCTAGGCTAGAAACAAAAATAGATGCATCTGTTGATGTTCTCAAGGATACCTTGCTTGAAAAAATCAATTCCATAACCCAAAGAATCGAAATTCATTTAACTGAATATCAAGGGAAAAAAGAATATCTTGACTATCGTATTCATGACCTGGAGAAAGACAATCTGTCTGAAAGGTTGAATTCGATGCAAGATAGATTGAATATTCATTTAACTGAATATCAAGGGAGGAAGGAACATTACGATTATCGCATTCATGATTTTGATAATCGCCTCCAACATAAATTCAACCGCCTTAGGGATTTGATAAAGCAGCTTGCTGGATTCCTAAATAAACAATCTGGCTTTGTCATGAGAGACGATGAATATTAGGTAGAACTATGAGTACTAAAATTCCTGCACCTCCTGTATTTACTAACAATAAAACTCCTTATCTTACACCCCAAATACTTGTTGATGTCCAACTTGAGGACGTTACCCGTACTACTGCAAACATGGCAGGACAAACTTTAGTCACTCGATACGACAGAATAGCCAATGTTGATGTGCAATTGCTCTATATCCGTCAGTCAGCCTTGGATTCGGCACTAATTAAAGTGCTTACGAATATTCAAAATTCTATCAACACTAATTTAAATCCAGAAGTTACAACAGGAACTACCCCACTAGCGCTGGATACAGAGGAAACAAGCATACCCAAAATGCAATTTGCGGTACAAGTAGACAACACGCGGGAAGTGAAAACTGTAAATGTCTGGATGCAGGTCACTAATCTCAAAATTCAATTTGTCCAACAAACATTTGCAACTTTAAAACAGTATGTTGTAGATGCCGTCTTAGACGTTTATGAATAGAAGTAAATAAGCGTATTGATAAGAATCGTCTATAATGCCGTGTAACACGGCAATAGAGAGATTTTGTATGAGCAAGGGTGGCAGAACTTCAACAACCTGGGAAGGTGGTAGTACTTGGCGAAGTGGAAAGACAAAATTGATTCGCGTACCGGAGGCGATCGCGGATGAAGTTCTAGCTTGTGCTAGGTTGATAGATGACGGTAAAGCCGTGTTACACGGCAATAGAGCCGATATAGTCCTAAGCGCGATCGCCCAATACACTGAAATGCGCCAGGGCAATCGCCACCCAAATCAGTATTCTAAGGGGAAGGAGCTTGACACGCGATCGCGAACCTGGGATGAGTTAAGGCGATTTCGGCGCATAGTGCAAGAGGAACCTGAAAAATTGGGACTAAAGAACGAGCAACCTGATCGGGAAAGTTCTTGAGCTAATTTAGTCAATCAGATACGACCGTAAAGTCCAAAAATCAAGGCTTTTCTGAAGCGTTATTACCTGATTTAGGCAAGATTTAGGCAATGAGAAGGATTGAGTAAACTGGAAGCGATGGGTGACCTGAGATTCGAACTCAGAACCAGCGGATTAAGAGTCCGATGCTCTACCGTTGAGCTAGTCACCCACATAGATAACGATATTAGCAAACTTCTCCAAAATTTGCCAGTGTAACACCCCAGGAAACGAGTTAAAGGGGAAATTTAACTATGAAGGTAGTTTGAGCTGCTGCACTTTCTACAGAGATTGAGCCGCCTAAATGTCTGACCATTTTCTGCACTAATGCCAATTCTAGTCCAGTGCCGCTATGTTTCCAGGGATCGTGTTTGTCAAGATGATAGAAAGGCTCAAAAATTCGTGACACTTCGTTGCTGTTCAGTTCGATTCCAGAACTGGTAATTTGCAGGTGTACTGCGTCGCCTGCTGGTTGAGCCGTCACTGTAATAGATTCCCCTGCTGGGGTGTATTTGCAGGCATGGTTGAGCAGTTCGGTGACAATCCTTTCTAAGTCTGTGATATCTGTCTCTAAAATTGGCAGTGTGCCGTCGATGTTTAAGTTTAACTGCTGGCGTTGGCAGTTGGTAACATCTCGAAAAGTTTCAATGATGGGGTAAAGCCAGCTTTGCAAGTCAATGGCAATTAAAGTCGGGGAACTTGGTTCGGCTTCTAAGGATGTGAGTGTGAGTAAATCGTTGATTAATTTGCTTTCTCGCGCGCATTCGTTATGCAATATCTGTAAAAGCTGTGGAACTATTTCTATGTCTAATATTTGTTCTGATGCAAGTACACTTTCGAGAGTTTGAGCAGCGAGGCTGATGCTAGTTATCGGTGTTCGTAGTTCTTGGGACAGCGTTCTGAGAAATTCATTTTTTAATCGTTCGCGTTTTTCTAATTCTTTTACCTGTGCTTGGGTTTTTTGGTAAAGTTGTCCTTGGCGAATAGCGATCGCACATTCATTGGCTATTTGCTGCACTAGCCCGACTTCAAATTCATCAAAGGATTCTTGTGTTGGTCTTGTTAACCAAATATTTCCCAAAATTCCTTGAGTATCGAAAATTGGACAAGCCATCTGAGCAACAACCAGCAATTTTGGTCGCCATCCAGGTACAATTTCTAAAAATTGCAAAGGTTGTTTTTGCAAAAGTGGCTGATAAACTTCGGGACGGTCTGCAATTTGTTTTGTCAATCCCAAGCACTGGGGTAAATTGGTTGTGTACTCGTAAGTAATATGTACCTGTGTTTGACAGCTGCTATACAGTTCGATTTGACAGCGGTCAAGGTTGAGTAAATGTACTAATTCCTTGGTAACTGTCTGCAACACCTGGGTTTCATCAACACTATCGCGGATTTGCTCCGTCATTTGTTGCACCAAGGTTTGAAAGTTTCGTAGTTGTTGCAACTGATTGATGTGTTTTTGTTTGTGCAACTCGATTTTGACTTGGAAATCGTTGAGTTGCTGATGAAGTTGTGACTGTTGGACAGCAATGCCGATTTGAATTGCCAGCTGTTTGAGCAAGTTCGTTTCCATTTCTTGCCATTCATGCGGGTGATGGCAATGCTGAGCTATTAATAGTCCCCACACATCTTGCTTGAAAAAAATTGGCACTACTACATTGGCTCTAACGTGTAAAGATCCCAGGAATTCTATATGGCAAGGGTGTAATCCAGCTGTGTGAATATCTTCAATAACTTGAATATAATCTTGGCTGTAGTGTTGCTGATATTGACGACCAAAGCCGGGATCGCCGATGTTTTTTCCTAACAGCAAATCGTTACTGACTACACTTGATTCAGCAATCACCACTCCTTTACCATCGCCTTGAAAGCGATAAATTAGCACGCGATCGCTCTTTAAAAACTGCCGTAGTTCTTGTGTTGTCTGATGTAGAATGGTATCTAATTCTACACATTGGTGAATTCTAGAGGCGATGGCTTCTATTAGTTGCTCCCGTTGTGCCTGGAGTTCAACTGCTAGTTCTACATTTTTAACAGAAGTAATATTACTACTAGTACCAATTAATCGATAAATCCTAGAGTTCGCATCTCGTAATGGAGTCAGAGTTGTACTCCACCAAGTCGGCACTCCTTGGAATCGCAAACATTGTTTGTAGGAAATAGTTTTGCCAAATAATACGCAGTCTGTGTAACGCTGACGCACCATAGCTGCATCAATGGGCGAGAGAATATCCTCTGGTTTTTTGCCCCGCAAATTCTCCGAGCTAATGCCTATCCAACGCTCATGAGTGGGATTTAGTGCTACATATCGAAAATCTCCATCCTCTAGCACATCCACCACAAATATCGATGCCTGCACAGAATCGTACATACTTAGTAGAAACTGCTCGCTACTACTTTTTTTATCTACTTCCGTGCCGAAGAGAATCTCAGGAGATGGTAATTGTGTCAGCTCTATAGTTGATTCAGTCGGATTTATATTCATGCGAGAGTCCCTGTCTGGTATTACTGACTCTTCTCGGCGCTCTCTTGTTGTGGTTATAGTAGATGCATGAGCGCCTTAGCCAAAGTATTGTCAGCCTTTGCTAGTAGAAATTTGGATCTTTTTCTACTTGGCGATCGGAAATTTGGGAAAGCTGATAGGAGTCTGCTTAACAAATCCTGCTTTTTCAAGGCGAAAGTACATTTGCAGGTGAGAAAAAAGTTACCGATTTTGAACAGTTTTTTCAGAATTGTTGCATATACTGACGTGCAATCATCAAGTTTTATCAATTAAATTTATAATTTGTAATATTGGGTATGAAGCATAGGAAGGGGACAAAAAGACAAGGTAGACAAAGCAATCTTTCTCCCCATGCCCAATTCCCAATTTACGATCGCAATTTATGAGCATTGATTCCAGTAAACATACCGACTAGCAGCCAAGTAATAGCTAATCCAATAACTTCGCCTAAGAATAAGTGAGTGAAACGGTGTAAAACAATCCCCACAGTGGAACCGAAAGGAATGGCTATTGCCCAACTTGCCGAAGACACAAATATCCATCGCCACCCCACAGAGGCGGGTTTGGAGGTTGCTAACCATTGTGTTAAACCAATTCCTAAGCCGCCGAGTCCTCCGTAAATTGTTCCATAAAAGATTCTCAAAGGCACGAACTGAGTGCTAAATACAAACCAACCCAAGCCACCAATACCGATGGCAGTGATGAGACTCCAACCCAAAAGGCTTGATAAAATCCACCTGATACAAGCTATGGGTTCCTTGAGAAGAAAACCTTGAGGAAGTGCGATGATAAATCCACCCATAGCAGCTTCCAGTAATCCAATATCAGGCTTTTCACCAATTTCAATTAACAACAAACTCAGCAAAAAACCGGTAAAAGTAGCTAAAGTCCAGAGAAAATTAAAGTTAAATAATGGCATTGAGGTGATTGGGGACTGGGGAGATGGCAACGCCTTGGGAAAAGGGGAAAGGTTAAAGGGAAAAGGAGGGATCTTTCTTTTCCTCTTTACCCTTTGCCCTTTGCCCTTTGCCCAGTCCCTGTTGTTTCAATTAAACATGTCAAGAAAAGCTTTGCGTCGCTGTTGCGGTGATTCGGGTACGATGTAACCCCATAGACTCTCCCAGTAAAAAAAGGAGATGCCGTCAAAATTGCGATCGCGTACTGCTTGCACCTGCGCTTGAATTTGAGTTATTTTTACTGGATTCTGCATTGTTCCAGATAATATACCAATTGCTACTGGAATCAAAGTTTGAGCTAATTTTACAGATGGTTGTTCGAGTTGAGCGATAAAAGAGTTTTTGTCACTTCGATATACCTGCAAAATTAACTCATCCACTAAACCTTTTTTTACCCAATCTTCCCAATCTTGCAAGTAGTATTTATAGGCAAAAGCGTGGTAGTTGGGAGACAAAGATATTTTAGCTTTCGGCTTCACTGCCTTGACAGCTTGATAGATTTCTGCCATGAAATCAGTAATTTTGTCTGCTCGCCAACGCATCCATTCTGAGTTAAAAGGATCGCTGGGAGGATTTTTGCCTTGATGTTCTTGTTGATAAAGTTCAGTGGTGAAGCGATCGTAACCAAACTGTACGGGCATCCCAAAATGATCGTCCAGTTGAATACCATCGACATCATAATTTGTAACTACTTCTACAATTAGCCCTTGGATAAATTCCTGCACTTGTGGGTGTAAAGGATTGAGCCAAGCTTGCTTATTTAGTAAGCCATTGTCGATTTCTTCTAGTGGGGTATTTTCAATAGAATTTATGCCTTTTTGCCCTCTTGTCAACCAGTCGGGATAACGCCTTGCTAATTCTGAATAATGGGGCGTCATAAACCCATATTCAAACCAGGGAATGACTCTCAAATCTTTGTTTTTAGCAAGTTTGACAATCTTTGTTAAAACATCTTGTCCAACATGCATAAACTTAAGTAAAGGTTGAGTATCTGAGCCTGTGGTCATTTTAGCTACAGCACTCTGATAAAAAGTATGTCCTCGGTTCCAAACTACAGGATAAATTGTATTAAAGTTAAGAGCTGATAATTGATTGAGAGCGCGATTAATACCCCAAGGGACAAACAATACACCGCTAGCAACGTTAGTCAGCCAAACACCCCGAATTTCTGTACTTAAAGGACTTGTTTTTTGAGAAGAAACTAAAGCTGAAGAGTGTGAAAAAACTGTTATGGTGATTACTAATCCCAAACACAGAAAGTAAGCAAAAAAACGGCGTGCAACCTGATTCATTTGTCAGCGTTATCAAATGCGATCGCAATACTATATATAACTACGAAATTAAATTCTAATTCTCCGGAATATATGAATAAATGATGATTAAACATCAGAATTGAGAATTCAGAATTCAGAACTCAGAATTCAGTTAAATTTACTACAAAAAAGGAGGCATACGGTTCGGATAAGCAGTATGAACTTCCCTTGTGGTCTGGGAAAAGGTTAAGGGGTAAGGGGTAAAGGATGTATTTGAAACCTTTCCCCTTTCCCCTTTCCCCTTTAACCGAACCCTATTGGGAATGGGGAGATGAATTTTCCCCTCTGCCCCTGGAGCCTCTTCTTCCCAATGCCCAATGCCCCATACTTCTCTGCGAGAGGCTGCGCCAACGGCTACGCTCAGTACAAGTGCCCCATGCCCTTATCTGTGGAGTGTTTCATAAAGTTTTTATCTTCGACATCACTTTTTTAAAATCTCTCCACCCCATGAAATTGCTTGGTGGGAGATGCATTTGCGGCTTCACCACAAGTTCGCGGTGTGGGGAATATTTTTTCAGGATTTGCTAAACCTTGAGGATTAAAAACTTGCCTTACCCATTGCATAGTTTCTAAATCTACTTGGCTAAACATTTGCGGCATGTAGCACTTTTTCTCTTCACCAATGCCATGTTCCCCAGAAATACTACCACCAACTTGGACGCAAAGCTTGAGAATTTTTCCTCCCATTTCTTCTACTTTTTCTAATGCTCCAGGCACAGAGTTATCGTACAAAATTAGTGGATGAAGATTGCCATCACCAGCGTGAAACACATTAGCAACTCGATAACCATATTGTTCGCTTAAAACTCCAATTTCATGCAGCACATAAGGTAATTGAGTACGGGGAATTACACCATCTTGTACATAATAATCTGGGCTTAAATTTCCAGCAGCAGCAAAAGCAGCTTTACGTCCTTTCCATAACTTCAACCGCGTTTCTGGGTCGCTAGCAGAAGTCACATTCCGCGCACCATTCTTTTTACAAATTTCAGTAACTCGCTGCTTATTGCCTGTAACTTCTACTTCTAAACCGTCAATTTCTATCAGTAAAATAGCAGCAGCATCGCGGGGATAACAATTAGTTGCAACAACATCTTCAACAGCATTAATAGTAAAGTTATCCATCATTTCCATGCCGCCAGGAATAATACCGGCGCTGATGATGTCAGAAACAGTAGCTCCGGCAGCTTCAATACTAGTAAAATCTGCCAGCAGCACACAAATTGATTCGGCACTTTTGAGAATTCGCAAAGTAATTTCTGTCGCAATTCCTAAAGTGCCTTCAGAACCAACAAAAACACCAGTTAAATCATAACCGGGCATTTCTGGAATTTGTCCGCCTAAATCAACAATTTCTCCTAACGGCGTGACAATTTTTAATCCTAAAACGTGGTTAGTAGTTACACCATATTTAAGACAATGTACCCCACCAGAATTTTCGGCAATATTTCCCCCAATAGAGCAAATAATTTGACTGGAAGGATCGGGAGCATAGTAAAAACCAGCACCACTAACGGCTTGTGTTACCCAACTATTAATCACTCCTGGTTGTACAACTGTGCGCTGATTTTCCAAATCAATACTGAGGATTTGCCGCATTAATGAAGTGACAATTAAAACCGAATCTTCCAAAGGCAAAGCCCCGCCAGATAAACCTGTTCCAGAACCCCGTGCGATGAAGGGGATAGAATATTGGTTGCATATTTTCACAACTTCGGCAACTTGTTCTGTAGTTCTGGGTAGCACCACCACAGCCGGACGTTGGCGATAGCCAGTTAAACCGTCACATTCATAGGTAATAAGTTCTTCACGCCGTTGCACTACACCATTTTTGCCAAGTACAGCCTCGAATGCTTTGATAATGGGTTTCCAGTTACGTTGTTTTTTATCTTGGGTAAGCATAGGTTTTTACAATTAAAGGTAGATGTTTAAGCTTGGTTGGGCTGTAATTACCATTGTTGCAAGAATAGCAGTTGATGAGGAGTAAAAGGCGATCGCATTTCATCTTCCGCTAACATGAAGTTCAGTCAGCCAATGGTGTCCAGGATGACACACCATTATTGCCTGCTTAAGCCAAACTTGACGTTCTTCATCCAGTAAGTTGCGTACACGATGAAAATCATCTTCATCCTTAGACCTGGGATTCTTGGCTTTGTATAACAGTACAATTTCCGGAGCCAGGAACGGTACATTGATATCAGAATGTAACTGAATTCTTGATAATGGACGCGCAATATCAAAATTTCTCCGAAATCTCCATTCATTGTGTGAAGACTCATCCAAGAGAATTTCTAGTTCCGAGAAAAAGGTATTTTTAGTATGAGCATGAATTTCATGTATTGGTAACTCTAGCCATTCATATTTATTCCAAGGCTGCATTTTTCCATTGACAACCTTAGTAAATTCCCAGCAAAATAAATATTCTCGTAAGATACTTTGGTCTTTCCTAAATATTGCAAATTCTATATCTTTATGTACCCTAGTTACATCTCCTATAAAAAGATCTATCGCCCATCCCCCCGCTACAAACCAGGGTTGTTTGAAATTATTTAGTAGTTTAGAAAGCTTCACAAGTTCTGAAAAACATTCCATTGATGACTAATCCTCACAATTTATCACTATAAAATACTGAGTCAATATACTCTCCTACTTCCAATGGATTAACCTAGAAATAACGCTCTCAAATACTGGATAGAGTCATGGTTGAGCAACTTCTAATCAATGATGATGATTACTATGTGCCAGATGCCAACCTGTTAGTCACCGAAGATGATACACCTGTGGATAATTTTGCATCTGCCAAACAACAACGCCTCTTAGTGAGTTCTCTTTACAGTTCTCTACAAAACCAAACTTTTTTAGCAGAAGCTAATGTGGCCATTTACTACACAGACCTTCAACCCCCCATTGTACCTGATGTTTTTCTCAGCCTGGATGTGCAAGTACCTGAAAATTGGTGGGAAAAACAAAATCGCTGTTATATGGTTTGGCGTTTTGGTAAACCTCCAGAAGTCGTGCTTGAAATTGTCTCAAATAAAGAAGGTGATGAACTGGGCAAAAAGCTGAAAATTTATGAACACATGCGGGCTAGTTACTACATCGTATATGACCCGAATCAGCAATTAGCAGAAAAAATATTGCATGTTTATGAACTTAGAGGAACACGCTACTTTGAAACTTCAGAAACTTGGTTAGAACAAGTTGGTTTAGGTATAACTCTATGGCAAGGTGAATTTGAAAATAGACAAGATACTTGGTTACGCTGGTGCTACCAAAATGGAACTGTTCTACCAACTGGAGATGAACGTGCTGAACAGGAACGACAACGTGCTGAACAAGCAGAAAAACGTAGCCAATTACTAGCAGAGAGGCTACGGGCTATGGGCGTAGATCCCGACACTCTTTAAGACATTCGCTGTAAAGACGTAAAAAACTTTGCGTCTTTGCGCGATTCCAAAAAATATCATGATTTTCTACAATTGATAAACTCATTTATTCGCTGCCAAACCTTTTCTAATAAATCAGGATCATCGGCATCAAACCACTCGATTTGTTGATATGCTCGAAACCATGTGCGTTGTCGCTTAGCAAATTGTCTTGTATGCAAAACCGTTAATTCTTTCGCTTCATCCAAGGAAATATCCGCAGCTAAATATTGCTTGATTTCTTGATAGCCCAAAGTATTTAACAAAGGCAAATCAGCGCCATATTTTTGACATAGATATTCCACTTCAGCAACCAAACCATTTGCTATCATTTGTTCAGTACGCTGTTGAATACGAGCCTCTAATTTTTCAACATCACAATCTAACCCAATTTGTAAAATTGGATAATTTGGCGGATTTTCACCCTGCTGTTCTGAAATTGGAATTCCAGTTACATAATATACTTCTAAAGCTCGTAAAGTTCGCACCGAATCATTGGCATGAATTTTTTGTGCAGCAATAGGATCGACTTGTTGTAACATTGCATAAAGTTGATTTTGTCCTAGAGATTCAAGTTGCGATCGCAATTCATATTGTGGTGCCACGCGAGGAATTTTCATTCCTTGAACAATCGAACGTATGTATAAACCAGTACCTCCAACTAGGAAGAGTGGGGGGGATGAGGGAGAAGGGGGAGATAAGGGGGATGAGGAACAATTAATTAGGGCTTGCGCTTGTTGTTGGTAGTCTGCTACTGTCATCGTGTCTATCGGGTTGCAGATATCTATTAAGTAGTGCGCTACTAATTTTTGTTCTGCCGCAGTTGGTTTAGCCGTGCCAATATTAAACTCACGATAAACTTGACGAGAATCAGCACTGAGAATTACAGAACCCAACCGCATTGCCAAAGCCAAAGCCAACCCTGACTTACCTGTTGCCGTCGCCCCACAAATTACAATTAATTTTGTCATTAGTCATTAGTCATTAGTCATTAGTCATTGGGAATGGAGTATGAGCCAAACAGGGCTTTCCAGGGAATGGTAAAAGGGAAAGAGGTAAGGGGGAAAGGTTAAATTTATCCCTTTACCCTTTACCCTTTAACCTTTCCCCTACCTCCTCATCCCCCTTATCTCCCCACTCCCCCACAGGACTGCAACCCCTGTATAAACTTCTCTTGAAAATGCCCTACAGACGCCAGCAAGGCTTTTGTGTTAAAATTTTGGAGTGTTTTTACTTTTATTTGCCTTTAGGCGAATTAAACCCCACGCATCAGGAGAATTTACATGACGAGCAGTTACAGTGCCGATCAGATTCAAGTTCTGGAAGGTCTGGAAGCCGTCCGCAAACGACCAGGGATGTACATCGGTACTACTGGGCCGCGAGGACTCCACCATTTAGTTTACGAGGTGGTGGACAATTCTATTGATGAGGCTTTGGCGGGTTACTGCACCCATATAGAGGTGGATATCAACGCTGATGGTTCTGTAACTGTAACAGATGATGGTCGCGGTATTCCTACAGATACTCACTCGCGAACCGGAAAATCAGCTTTGGAAACTGTGATGACCGTACTGCACGCCGGAGGTAAGTTTGGCGGCGGTGGTTACAAAGTTTCTGGAGGATTGCACGGGGTTGGTATTTCCGTCGTTAATGCCTTGTCTGAAATTGTAGAAGTTACAGTTTGGCGAGATAAAAAAGTTCATGTTCAGCGCTATGAACGGGGCACACCAGTTACCGATTTGCAAGTTAAGTCTTATAAAGAAGCTAGAACTGGAACTTCTGTCACCTTCAAGCCAGATATCCAAATTTTTACCACTGGCATTGAGTTTGATTACATTACTTTATCAGGTCGCCTACGAGAATTGGCGTATCTGAATGCTGGCGTTAAAATTACCTTTACTGACCACCGTCTAGAATTACTCAAAAGCGATACACCAAAGGTAGAATCCTACGAATACAAGGGTGGCATTAAAGAGTATATTGCCTACATGAACCGCGAAAAGCAGCCACTACATGAGGAAATTATCTACGTCCAAGGGGAACGGAATAACGTCCAAGTGGAAGTTTCTTTACAGTGGTGTACTGATGCTTATACGGATAATGTGTTAGGTTTTGCTAACAATATCCGCACGGTGGATGGTGGTACGCACTTAGAAGGGTTGAAAGCTGTTTTGACTCGCACATTAAATGCCATCGCCCGCAAGCGCAATAAAATTAAAGAAAATGAACCCAACCTCAGTGGCGAACACGTCCGCGAAGGTTTAACGGCGGTAATTTCTGTAAAAGTCCCAGACCCAGAATTTGAAGGACAAACCAAAACCAAACTCGGTAACACCGAAGTCCGGGGAATTGTCGACTCCTTGGTGGGAGAAGTCCTCACGGAGTACCTAGAATTTCACCCAGGTGTCGCTGATGCCATTTTAGATAAAGCCATCCAAGCTTTTAAAGCTGCTGAAGCCGCACGTCACGCACGGGAATTAGTCAGACGCAAATCTGTACTGGAATCTTCACCATTACCTGGTAAACTGGCAGATTGTAGTTCTCGCGATCCCGGCGAATCAGAGATTTTCATCGTGGAAGGCGACTCAGCAGGTGGAAGTGCCAAGCAAGGACGCGATCGCCGCACTCAAGCTATCTTGCCTCTACGTGGTAAAATCCTCAACATAGAAAAAACCGACGACGCCAAAATTTATAAAAATAACGAAGTTCAAGCGTTAATTACAGCACTTGGTTTAGGTGTCAAAGGGGAAGAATTCGATTCTACCCAACTGCGCTATCACCGCATAGTCATCATGACTGACGCCGACGTAGATGGAGCGCACATCCGGACTTTGTTGTTAACATTCTTCTATCGCTATCAGCGATCGCTCATCGAACAAGGCTTTATTTATATTGCTTGTCCGCCATTATATAAGGTAGAACGGGGGCGCAATCATGAATATTGCTATAGCGATCGCGAAAAAGACCAAGTAATCGCCAAATTTCCAGCCAATGCCAACTACACCATCCAACGCTTCAAAGGTTTGGGTGAAATGATGCCCCAACAACTCTGGGATACTACAATGAACCCAGAAACTCGCAAACTCAAACAAGTCGAAATTGAAGACGCCGCCGAAGCCGATCGCATTTTTACTATTTTAATGGGCGATCGTGTCGCACCCAGAAGAGAATTCATTGAAACCTATGGTTCTAAACTCAACTTTACGGATTTAGATATTTAAGGGAACTGTAAAAAATAAATTATTCCGCTTTCAGAGTTGACTGTTGACTGTTAACTGTGAACTATCAACAGTCAAAGGCGAACAATAGCAATGGAATATTTTTTTACTTACAAGTCCCTAATTCAATTTTTTCTCACAACTCTGAATAATTTGTCGCTCTCATAATGGGTAATAGATTTTTCTATCTATTACCCATTATTTTTAGATTCTTGCTATTTTTTCCATATTTATTTCAAGGAAAATTTTGCAGTTTATACCGATTTCAAAAATGTTTGTGACAAATACACACTAGACCTCTTGCAATCAATTGCTTTTTGCATTCTTGTGGGAAAAGGGAAAAGGTTAAAGGGGAAAGGGAAAATACCAAACCTTTCCCCCTTTCCCCTGCCCCTTATCCCCATAGGGTGCCCCCTTCCCCTTTTCCCGATTTCTGCAAAACGACTTGAAAAGACCAAACTATGTGAAGTAATCTAGTCTAAATAGTTTGTAGTAAGGACTTTAGTCCTTATTAGAGGACTGAAGTCCTTACTACAAACCTTTAATTATTTACATCATTCTACTTATCGGCTTTCTTCATACGTGAATTTGGAATTTATATTACCTCTTTTGGGTGATGACAAACTTTGAGGGGGCGACTCTAAAAAATAAACAACAGCTTCCGACCGTTGACTGTAAACCGTTAACAGTCAACATTTAACACTGTCAATGAAATATTTTTTACTTAATAAGTCTCCAATTACTCAATATTATTTTTTATTGAGATTTTTTGTGACTACAAAGTATGTCGTTAGATAAGTGACTATAGTCATCAATTCATTAATTATTGTTAATAAGGGAATTTCAAAAAATAAACAAACATGGTCGTTGACTGTTGACTCTGAACCGTCAGCAGTCAACAGTCAACACTCTTCTATGAATTTTTTTTAACTTGGAAGTCCCCAATAGCCTATTCAACTGGATTTTAGACAAAATTATGAAGGCGACTAAAGGCATAGTCAGAAAAATATTTTTTCATATTGTTGGTATCACTGGTTTAGTTGCTTTGTCTGCTTGCGCTGAGCCTGTCACGCAAACTCCTACAACAACTCCTCTGCCTCCAGTTACCCAAACTCCCGCAGCAACTATTCCTCCGGTTACCCAAACCCCCATAACAACTCCTTCTCCCCTGACACAAACTCCGCCTGCTAACCAAAATTTAGCAGAACTGGCAAAATCAGCCGCAGCTCAGGGACAGTTTCAAACTCTCATCAAAGCAGTGGGAGCCGCTGGCATAAATCAACAATTGACTACACCAGGCCCCTATACAGTTTTTGCACCTACTGACGCGGCTTTCTCTGCTTTACCAAAAGGTACTTTAGATCGACTTTTACAACCTGCTAACAAGCAACAATTAGTCAGACTTTTGGCTTACCACGTTATACCAGGCCGAATTACCTCCCAACAGTTAACATCTGGACAAGTTAAAACTGTGGAGGGTACTCCCGTAAAAATTACAGTCGATCCCAGTACTAAAACTATAACCGTCAACAACGCTAAAGTAACTCAGCCTGATATCCCAGCTAGCAATGGTATCGTTCACATAGTTGATCGGGTAATTCTCCCACCCAATTTTCCCGCAAGTCTCAATGCTACCCCAACGCCACGGTAGTTCAAGAAAGCAAATACATCTTTTCTCAAAGCCTACTTGATTTTTATTCGGACAAGGGGAATAAAAAAAACCCCTTGTCTTCAAGCTTCGGCAGATGACATATTCAAAGTCACAAAAACTATATTTCATTAATACATATACTACAAAAAATCTCTATTTTTTCAGTTAGCAACTCATCATATAATTTGACTTATTGTTAAGATTTAAAAAAATCAATGTTAGAATGTCCGTAAAATTACCAACTTTGTTGGAAAATAAGCAGCGTAACGCCTTTGGCTCTGACTCGCTGATTAATTGTGCCCACCAGCGAGAAACACATTTGTTATGCTTGAATAACATAACTAAATATCATCTATCAAACAAGATTTAATAAGTATCTTGAGGGTTTCTCATAATTAGATGACAAAACGACAAGACTTTACTGAATTAAAAGTATTTACGATCACAAATACTTTACCTAAAAAAGCTTCTTGACTAAGTCATCAGGTAAATCTTTGAGTTTTTTTTGCTCAGCCAAATGCCCAGTCTGAACAAACATCATCTGATTGAAAACTTGTTAATATCTTCATGTACGTCCCTGAAAATAGCTATTGTGTGGCATGTATTCAATGTACTTCTGCCTTAGCTAAACTAAGATCGACGATTTTTCAGGGCAAATCGTTTTTGAATTGATTAAAATATCGTTGTATACAATAAGAAGAGTTTGTCAAGTTTCATAAGGCTGAAATCGCCACAGTGCGCTAACGTGTGAATAAGGCCAAATTAGTTAAACCGAAAGCGACATGCGATCGCGTCGATTCTGCGACAACCTCAACTCCTTAGTTCAGGTAATGATTACGCAAAAAGTTAACTGGTTTCAGGCAAGTAACACCACTGTTGTTGTATTTATTCATAGGAAAAACCCACTTTGATCCAAGGACTCAATGATTTATGAAGGAAATGTAAAATAGGTAGGTTAAGACTTTTCACCTGAGTTAACATAACAATGCACTCTTTCTCAGTAATTAATGTTGTGTAAAATACATGAAATTGAGCAAAACAAAGTGTACTTAACTTTTAAACGTAATCAAAGAACCACTGCAATTCCGAAAGGTGTACAAAATATTTAAGGGTGTAATTCCCGTGTTTAATGTCTTTTTGGTAAAAGTGGCTAACACTTGTTTAATAAATTCATGAGCGATACACAAAATAGAGTGCAATTTCTGTGAAACAGGCTACAATCGGAACAGTCTTTACTACGAAAATCTGCCAAGAGTTTGAATTTGTTTGTATCGAATGGCAAGTTTTTGGTAAGGGTGAGTCTTGTTTTTAAGACCAGTCATTCAAAAAATATGTGTAATAGCAACACATATGACATTTACTTTCATTGAGAAAGTCACCTTTTAGTAGTGGCTTAAACTAAAGTAAAAAGCCCTCCAAAAGAGGTGCAAAATGCCGAAAATATCTCTGGTAAATCTGCCAAAAAGCTTATTTTCGGTTGTCAACAAGCTCGTTTCAAAGAGCATTAAACACATCTTGAGTAATTGATTCTGCAAGGAGCATGAGGAACGCGGCATGAACCAGGCTAACAACGTACTCGAAAGCATATATCAGCCTGACCTAGAAATAATGAATCAGCCTGAGCTCGAGTTAGAAGAACTCTTAATAGACGATGAAGAGGACTTGCTGATCATCGATGAAGGTGACGATGAGTTTTTAGAGCCTCAGTCTGATGAGGACGACGCAAAGTCTGGAAAAGCCGCTAAATCGCGTCGTCGCACACAAAGCAAGAAAAAGCATTACACAGAAGATTCCATTCGGCTTTACTTGCAAGAGATTGGTAGAATTCGCTTATTGCGGGCAGATGAAGAAATTGAATTAGCCCGTAAAATTGCTGATTTGCTCGAATTAGAGAGGGTACGGGAAAGACTTTCGGAACAGTTAGATCGCGATCCTCGTGATAGTGAATGGGCAGAAGCCGTGCAACTGCCACTACCAGCTTTCCGTTATCGCCTGCACGTTGGACGCAGAGCGAAAGACAAGATGGTGCAATCTAACTTGCGTCTTGTAGTTTCAATTGCTAAGAAATACATGAATCGTGGTTTGTCATTCCAAGACTTAATTCAAGAAGGCAGTCTTGGTTTGATTCGGGCCGCTGAAAAGTTTGACCACGAAAAGGGTTATAAATTTTCTACCTACGCTACATGGTGGATTCGTCAAGCAATTACCCGCGCGATCGCCGATCAATCCCGTACAATTCGCCTTCCAGTCCACCTTTACGAAACCATTTCTCGAATTAAGAAAACCACCAAATTATTATCTCAAGAAATGGGTCGCAAACCCACAGAAGAAGAAATCGCCACTCGCATGGAAATGACCATTGAGAAGTTGCGGTTTATTGCTAAATCAGCTCAGTTACCTATTTCATTAGAAACGCCCATTGGGAAAGAAGAAGACTCTCGGTTGGGCGATTTTATTGAGTCCGATGGCGAAACACCAGAAGATCAAGTTTCCAAAAATCTTTTGCGCGAAGACCTAGAAAAAGTCCTCGACAGTCTCAGCCCCCGCGAACGCGATGTTCTTAGATTGCGGTACGGCTTAGATGATGGACGCATGAAGACTCTTGAGGAAATTGGGCAGATTTTCAACGTCACTCGCGAACGCATTCGTCAAATTGAAGCGAAGGCACTCCGCAAGTTACGCCACCCAAATCGCAACAGCGTCCTCAAGGAATATATTCGTTAATCAAAAGTTATTTATCAATAGTCATTAGTGAATAAACTCACAAATGGCTAATGAAAAACAAATAAACAACCTGGTAGTGAGTAATCACTCCAGGTTTTTTTATTTATGGGTCATCTTTAGATATTAAAACTTGTACCAATTTGAAAAATGGATTTGCAGAACCCTTTATGAAAAAGAAATTCTCAATCTAAAATCCAAAATGGTATTAGAGAATGCCCCAGAAGTGTAAGAAACCTTGGCCAGAAAAAAGCTCAACTAGTACTGCTGCTAAAAAGCCAATCATTGCTAAACGACCGTTCCAAATTTCTGCTTGTGGAGTAAAGCCCCAACGCCAAGCATTACGATCTTCAACAACGGGAGTTGTGACTTTTGTTGTGGTTGCATTTGTCATGGTTAGGACTCCAAACGAAATTTTTAATTTTTATTGCCTTACGTAAACTAATATAACAAATTTTTTAATAAAAACAACGATTATTATATTTTTATTGCAATATCTTGACATTAAATGAGATAGTAAATCTACAGCCAGCAAAACATCTATCTTTCGATATAACTATTCAAGACTGTTAGTAAATCACCAAAAATAATTAAAAGTATTTATCAATAGTCATTAGTGAATAAACTCACAAATGGCTAA
>Ga0314812_100039_pt1 | contig 21724 bp, 21 predicted proteins | sample STEome_9_FD_202336 | JGI IMG/M metagenome (GOLD analysis project Ga0314812, IMG submission 202336) | Metatranscriptome of soil surface biofilm microbial communities from soil inoculated with nitrogen-fixing consortium DG1, State College... ...
AAAAGCTTGACCTAAATAGTTCGTAGTAAGGACTTCAGTCCTTACTACAAACCTTTAATTATTTACACCGTTCTACTTAAGGGACTTCCAAGTAAAAAAATATTCCACAGAAGATTGTTAACTGTTGACAGTCAGCAGTTAGCAGTCAACAGTCAACGACTCCAACCAGAATAATTTATTTTTTGGAGTTCCGTAATGACCAATGACCAATGACCAATGACTAATTTCAATAAATCCGCTTTCCCTAGTGGATAATTTTGCAATCATTTTGCAGTAAAATTAGTCGTCTAGATACAGGAGGGCTTTTTGCGATGACTCGTGTCATCATAGTACGTCATGGTCAAAGCAGCTATAACACCGAGCGGCGTATCCAAGGGCGCACTGATGCGTCAACATTAACCGAAAAAGGCCGTAACGATGCCAGTAAACTAGGCAAAGCCCTCAGTAATCTTTCGTTTAATGCGATTTACAGCAGTCCCTTGCAACGAGCAAAACATACAGCAGACATTATTCACAGTGAATTAACTTCCAGTGCTGGAGAGTCTGCGGTGGTGCAAGTTTCTGATTGGCTGCTAGAAATCGATTTGCCTTTATGGGAAGGAATGCTGACAGCCGAAGTCAAGCAAAAATTGGCTGAAGACTACCGCACTTGGCACGAACGACCCCACGAACTGCGGATGCTACTCAATGACGCACAAGGAACAAGAGAACATTTTCCGGTTCTGGCTTTATACGAACAAGCGCGGCAGTTCTGGCAAGAAATATTATCCCAGCATCAAGGCGAAACTATTCTGATTGTGGGACATAACGGTATTAATCGCGCCTTGATTAGCACAGCATTGGGAATTTCCCCTAGTCGTTACCATTCAGTACAGCAATCCAACTGTGGTATTAGTGTCCTAAACTTTGCTGGGGGACTGGGGGAACCAGTGCAGCTAGAATCTTTGAACCAGACGCAACACACCGGAGAAACTCTACCCTCCCTCCGACCAGAACATCAAGGAGTAAGGTTGCTGCTAGTGCGTCACGGGGAAACAGACTGGAATCGCCAAACCAGATTTCAAGGACAAATTGATGTCCCCCTTAACGATAACGGTAGACAACAATCGCAAAAAGCAGGTGAATTTCTGCAAAAAGTAGCGATCGCTTATGCTGTAAGTAGCCCAATGCTACGTCCAAAAGAAACAGCAGAAATTATCTTAAAACATCACCCAAGCGTGAAGTTAGACTTACAAAGTGGTTTAAGAGAAATTAGCCACGGACTTTGGGAAGGAAAATTAGAAACAGAAATAGAGCAAGAATTTCCTGGAGAATTGCAGCGTTGGCGGTTAGTCCCAGCCGAAGTCCAAATGCCTGAAGGGGAAAATTTGCAACAAGTATGGGAACGTAGCGTCGCGGCTTGGCAATCAATTGTGGAGACAGCCTTAACTAATCAATTCAAAACAATTTTAGTAGTAGCTCATGATGCGACAAATAAAACTTTACTTTGTCACATTCTTGGTTTACCCTTAGAAAATTTCTGGAATTTTCGTCAAGGCAATGGCGCTGTTAGTGTTATTGACTATCCTTCTGGATTAGATGGTTTACCAGCACTGCAAGCAATGAACATCACCACTCATTTAGGTGGAGGCGTATTAGATAAAACAGCAGCCGGGGCGTTGTAGGAGAGTGAGGAGTTAGGAGTGAGGAGTGAGGAGTTAGGAATTAGGAGTTAGGAGTGAGGAGTTAGGAGTTAGGAATTAGGAGTTAGGAGTGAGGAGTCAGGAGTTAAGAATTAGTAATCAAGTGCAGAGTCAGGAGTTAAGAATTAGTAATAAATTGGGACTGAGGAATAAAGTTAGGAGTAAGAAATTAAGGAATCAAGTTAGAAGTAATGAGCAAAAAACAAACACTCCTAACTCCTAATATCATGTCCGCATAATTAGTTATGATTCCCACAGCCATTGCACCCCAAAGAGCCAAAGCTACGCTTTGTCTCCCCTCCCCGAACTTCGGCGAGGGGATTAAGGGGTGGGCTTTTTCGGGTTTAATAAGTAATCAAGCGGACATGATATAACTCCTAACTCCTAACTCCCAACTCCTCACTGCTAACTCATAATTAAAAACTTTTATGATTGAACTGCTACAACAAGTACGGGTAATTGACCCGGTTTCCGAAACTGATGAAATATTTGATGTACTAATTGCTGATGGTTATATCCAAGCAGTAGCTTCGCATATTTCTGACATCAGTACTGATACACAAATTAGAGATTGTCAAGGGTTAGTTCTTGGTTCTGGGTTAGTGGATTTATACAGCCACTCCGGCGAACCAGGGTTTGAAGAACGGGAAACTCTTGTGTCTTTTTTACAAGCTGCTGCTGCTGGCGGCTTTACTAGAGTTAGTATATTACCCGATACATCCCCAGCTATTGATAATCCTGCCCTTGTGAGCCAGTTGCAGAATAAGAGAGGGGGACAAGGAGACACGGGGACGCGGGGACGCGGGGACAAGGAGACGCGAGGACACGGGAATGCTATCAACGATTTCTTTGCGTCCTTGCGTCTCTCATTTCCCGCGTCTTATTCTGTCCCTCTGCTTTATATCTGGGGCGCTATCACCTTGGATGTTGCTGGAAAGCAAATGACGGAATTGGCGGATTTAGCATCGGCTGGGGTTGTTGGTTTTACTGATGGTAAGCCGTGGGAAAATTTAGCGCTGGTGCAACGGGTGTTAGAGTATTTACAGCCGTTGGGGAAACCTGTTGCATTTTGGCCTTGCGATCGCCAATTAGCTGCAAATGGTGTAATCAGAGAAGGTGTCCAAGCCTTGCGCTTAGGTTTACCGCCAGTACCCGCCAGCGCTGAAACAAGTGCGATCGCTGCTTTGATAGAATTAGTTGCAGCGATCGGTACGCCAATACATATCATGCGCGTCTCCACAGCCCGCAGTGTGGAATTAATCGCTTGTGCCAAAGCCGCTGGTTTACCCATCACCGCCAGCACCACATGGATGCATCTTTTACTTGACACCAAAGCAATTAAAAGTTATAATACCAGCCTGCATTTAAACCCACCCTTAGGTAACGTCAGTGATGTAGCGGCGTTGCGTGCGGGGGTAAGAGGAGGGGTGATAGATGCGATCGCCATTGACCATGCACCCTATAGCTATGAAGAGAAAGTCCAGGCTTTTGCGGAAGCACCAGCTGGAGCGATCGGTTTTGAGTTAGCATTGCCTTTGCTGTGGCAATATCTTGTGGAAACTGGGGAATTTACAGCATTAGAATTATGGCGGGCATTGAGTAGTAATCCAGCCAAGTGTTTGATCCAGAAAATCAATGCAATTAGCCCTCATCAACCAGCAGAATTGATTTTATTTGACCCCCAGCAAACTTGGAAAGTTGAAAGGAAAAATCTGCATACACTTTCACAAAATACACCTTGGTTAAGACAAGAATTGCAAGGTCGAGTTGTGCAAACTTGGTGTTAATTGCGTTTAATTGTGTTGATATACATTCTCTGAATAATTTGTCAATATAACAATATGATGTGATTTCTGAGCGACAATTCCATGATAAAGACAGATATTTTAGTGAAAGTTACAGCAGAGTCTCAATTGAAACTTTCCACAGAAGTTCAGGCTCAACTTCACCCCGGTGATGAATATCTTGCGACTATTACAGATGAAGAAATTGTATTAAAAAAAATCTCCAAGCCGAGTGTAAATTTAGATGAATTTCTCGAAAAAATGGATGCACTGGAACCCGATTATAATCAACCAAGCTTAGAAGAAATTCATGAAATCGTTAAGGAAGTGCGGCAGGAGTTATTGTCTAAAGAATGAAAATTGTGCTCGACGTTAACGTTTGGATTTCGGCTTTGCTTTGGGGTGGTATACCAGGTAAAATTTTACGTTTAGCACGAAGTCAACAAGTTAATATTTACAATTTTTTGTAAGACTTATATGTTGAAGTTCACAGGTATCCATATGACGGAAGAGACCAAGGACGGAAAAAACACGTACTTCTTGACCCCAAACGCTACGGGGGACTAAAATCGGAAGGTGTCCTTCGGGGGCACTTATGTCGAACGTGAAGTCTGAGTATGTTAGCCATTTAATTTGTTTTTCGGTTTGTTGTTTTAATCCAAACCATTTGTTAATTACAACTTTTGTCCACTTCCGCCAGCCGACGCGATCGCTAAAGGTGTCGTAGTCTTCTACGCTTTCCCAAATGCGTTTTTGCACGCTAAATCCAAAACGTCCATTACTGTATTTTACCCACAGTTGGTCAATGGTGCGTAAATCAGTACAGGGAAGCTTACTAATAGATCCAAGATCGAGCGAAGTGTTTTGTTCGCTCCCAGAAGCTTTGAGCATAACTGCCAGAGTTTCTCGATCCGCTTCTATCCACACACCATCTCTGAGCAAATCACGCAAACGCGTATAGTCCACACACTTCTCAGAGGACAGCTCATTACTAGCAGATTGCTGTTCTTGTTGCAGTCTCTCAACTTCTTCTTGTTCACTTATTTTTTGCAGCCTTTCAGTTTCCTGTTGTTGCAGCCTCTCGACTTTTACCGTTTCTCGTAGTCCTTGCAGGTTGTCTGCTTCGTTCAATTGTCTGTTGGCTTCTTCTGCTTGTTGTAGTTCCAGTTTCGGTATTTCTTCTTGTTCTCTTAGTCTTTGTAAATTCTCGGTTTCTTCTTGCTGCTTGAGTTTTTGTTTACGCGCCTCGATTAATTTATCAGCCGCATTCCAAATTCCTTCAACTACATTTGTGAATGCCTCATCTCGATTATGCCAAGAATTCGAGATCACAGGTGTGGCATTCTTAGGCAAAGCTTGAATTTGAGCTAGGGTTAATGGTGGATACTTCCAATAAACGCTTCGCAGAATAATTGGAATAACACAAGCCTCTCTAGCTTTATGGCGTTCTATTGCTGTATTAACTTCGACTTCCCAGCAGTATCTAGAAGCGAGGAAGTCTGAACTAATGAGCAACAGAATAATGTCAGCTGTCTTCAGATTTTTCTTAATTTCGTCATCCCACTCCTCACCAGGCAGGATTTTGCGATCGTGCCAGGTAGAAATGATACCACTTTGTATAAAGGGACTCAAATGTTTATCTAGTTGATCCCGTAGAGGTTCGTCTTTGTGAGAGTAAGAACAGAATACCTTGAGCGATACTTCTGCCATTTTGCGTTTCAGGAGTAGGATTAAGTTACGCTTTTAGAAAATTATAGTATTTTTACCTGATTTTCCTCAAAAGCTAACAGTAATAGTTTCAGTAGTTTACTTATTCATATAACCAGAGCGATCGCTTTTTTAATGTTGTTCGCTCGATTGATAGCAGAATTTAGTAAAACCCAACATTAACTTAAACATAACGTTGGGTTTCACTTGATTTAACTACCCGGATTATTTGGCGGTGTTGCATCCGGTGGCGTTTCGGCTGGGGGAGCCAGAGATGCATCTGGAGCAATTTCCTCTACGGGAATCTTTTCCTTGTTCTCAGTTTCGGTATCTGGTTGGGCTGCTTCTACCGATTCCCAGGAAGGAGGATTTGGTGGAATTGCTTCTGGTACACTCTCGCTTTTTGCTTCGGTGTCGCTACTAACTGTCTCTTGTGCTGGTTGTTCTGGTGTGGTAGTAGTATTGTCGATAATCTCAACAGCAGGTTGCTCAGTCAATACAGAAGTAATGTCTTCAGGTTTGGTTGTTGTGGATGTCTTTTGACCTACACTTTGTTGCACCTTGTCTTTCACGCCACTCAAAGTGCTACCAATATCCTGTTGCAACTGAGCTACCCTCTCCTGAAGAGACAATTTATTCACCTGTTCCTGAATGCCAGTTTTCACCGTCTCAGGACTAGGCACTTGGGTTTGTTGCGCCTGTGGTGTTAGTTGGCGACGTAACGAAAGAGTTTGCCAGCCAAACCACACCAAAAGAGCGACACTAGCCACATGACCGAGCAATAACCCCCCAGAAATGCGCGGTGCAAACACCCATAAAACTAAGGCATAGAACAACCCGACACCGCTCCAAATAAAATCATTCTTGCGGTGGATTTCTGGGAAAAAGAACGCTGCGATGTAAATGGCTAAACTACCAAGACCGACCACCAAAGCTAGGACATATGCCAGCATTATTCGGTTACTCCTTTGACTAGAGATTGGGCATGGGGCATGGGGCAAGCAGGAAGTGTGGGAGGTGTGGGAGGTGTGGGAGGATGGTGAAGAAATCTTTCCCCCCTCTCTCCCCACACTCCCCCATCCCCCCTCTCTGCCCATGCCCCATTCCCCATTTCCTTTTATCAATTGTTGATTTAGATACAACTTAAAATTAATTATCTGTGTTACTTGTGGATTTTTGTCGTTGAGATCAACTCTTAAGGTCTTCTTTAGGAGATCGGCGAAAATCTCGGACTACCCTAAAAGATGAAAGGATCTGCAAGAGTTAGCCAAACAAATTTATGACACTACAAAGCTTTGGTGTGATTGGACTAGCCGTTATGGGTGAGAATATCGCTCTAAACGTCGAACGTAATGGCTTCCCAATTGCAGTTTACAACCGCTCCAGAGAAAAAACGGATGCCTTTATGGCGCAGCGTGCGCCAGGACGGAACGTCAAAGCCGCTTTTACCCTAGAAGAATTTGTCGCCTCATTGGAACGTCCCCGCAAAATCCTTGTGATGGTGCAAGCTGGTAAGCCAGTGGATGCGGTGATTGCTCAACTCAGACCTTTGCTAGATGAAGGCGATATCGTTATCGACGGTGGTAACTCTTGGTTTGAAGACACAGAAAGACGCACTCAAGAATTAGAACCTGCTGGACTGCGGTATCTTGGTATGGGCGTCAGTGGCGGTGAAGAAGGGGCGCTAAACGGTCCTTCACTAATGCCTGGTGGTACAACCAGTTCTTACGAGTATTTATCACCAATTTTCAACAAAATTGCTGCCCAAGTCGATGACGGCCCTTGTGTAACGTACATTGGCCCTGGTGGTTCTGGGCACTATGTAAAAATGGTACACAACGGCATTGAGTATGGCGATATGCAGCTCATTGCTGAAGCCTACGACTTACTCAAAAATGCGGCTGGACTAGACCATAATCAGCTACATGAAGTGTTTGCTGAATGGAACACCACCGACGAACTCGATTCATTTTTGATTGAGATTACGAAGAATATCTTCCCTTATATTGACCCAGATACAAATCTACCCCTGGTGGACTTGATTGTTGATGCAGCAGGTCAAAAGGGAACTGGGCGCTGGACTGTGCAAACTGCATTGGAATTGGGAGTTTCGATTCCCACAATCACAGCGGCTGTGAATGCCCGGATTATATCTTCTATCAAAGAAGAACGGGTAGCAGCATCTAAAGTCCTCACAGGCCCCAGTGGCAAGTATAGCGGGCAAACCAAGGACTTTATCAACAAAGTACGCGATGCTCTCTATTGCTCAAAAATCTGTTCTTACGCCCAAGGTATGGCGCTGCTTTCTACAGCTTCAAAAACATATAACTGGAATTTGAATCTGAGCGAAATGGCGCGGATTTGGAAAGGTGGTTGTATTATTCGCGCTCGCTTTTTGAATAAGATTAAGAAGGCTTTTAGCGAAAATCCAACTTTGCCTAACTTGCTGTTAGCTCCCGAATTTAAGCAGACAATTCTCGACAGACAGACTGCTTGGCGGGAAGTGATTGCGACAGCTGCAACACTGGGAATTCCAGTACCCGCATTTAGCGCATCCTTGGATTATTTTGACAGCTATCGCCGCGATCGCCTACCCCAAAACCTCACTCAAGCACAACGCGACTACTTCGGCGCACACACTTACCTGCGTCTTGATAAGCCAGGAACCTTCCACACTGAATGGGTACCAATTGCTGAAGCTGATAAAAAATAGGCTTTCGCACTCATACACCAGCATATTGTGAAAGTTTAAAGCGTTTTCAACTGCAATTTTAAGAGTGACTCTGAATTTCAGAGTCATTTTTTTATCAAAGCCCACCCCCAACTACCGCAAAATAATCTTTGTTTTGTAAGGTACCCTTCGCCGTCAGCGTCAGCCGAACGGTTGAAACCCCACCCGGAAGTGGCATGGCTTAATTTTCCCTGTTCCCTATTCCCTATTCCCTATTCCCTTTTATTGACTTACACCCTTTTAATAGAATACGATTATAGATTGTCTGTCTAATTCCGCTCGGAACAGGTAGACATATTGCAAAAGCTGGGAAAACCAGCTACCTGTACGGCAACTTCAAGGACAATTCCATGACCTACGCAATTATTGAAACTGGTGGCAAACAAATCAGAGTAGAGCCAGGACGGTTTTACGACATTGAACTGCTTCCTGTGCAAGCAGATGAAAAAGTTACAATAGATACAGTATTATTGCTCCAGCATGATGGCGAAGTCACCATTGGACAGCCACGAGTATCAGGTGCAACTGTAGAAGGGACTGTACTGCGACATTTCAGAGATCGTAAAGTCCTGGTATACAAAATGAAGCCGAAAAAGAAAACCCGCAAAAAACGCGGACATCGCCAAGAAGTTACCAGGCTTTTCATTGACTCCATTAGTCTTAATGGTGCGGTGTTTACTGCTTCAGCTGCAACCGATGGAAGTCCTGCTGTAGATGACACTCCTGCTCAAGAAGCGGAAACCGTTGCAGAATAATAGAGAAAAGATAACGTAGATAAATAACAAGGAAATCATGGCTCATAAGAAAGGAACAGGTAGTACACGCAACGGTCGTGACTCTAATGCCCAACGTCTAGGCGTCAAGCGCTATGGCGGTCAAGTTGTACGTGCAGGAAATATTCTCGTGCGTCAGCGTGGCACTAAATTTCACCCTGGTAACAATGTCGGTATTGGTAGCGATGACACTTTGTTTGCCTTAATCGACGGTGTAGTAACCTTTGAAAGAAAGGGCAAAACCCGTAAAAAAGTTAGTATTTATTCAGTGGCAACCGCTACTGAAGAAGTAGCAAGCTAGAAAATAAGGTGGGGACAAACGACCATTTGCCCCTGCCTCTGATTTGATTTCTCAATCTAAAATCTAAAATACTCTCAAAATTATCTGTGTGGTTTCACCCATGCCAATCTCCAGACTCATCTGCTAGAGATGCTAAAGGTTTAGTGTTATAGAAAAAATGCTTGCTAGAGTCTGGAGTGCATCAATTGTTGGTATCGATGCTGTTAAAGTAGGCGTGGAAGTCGATGTTTCAGGAGGATTACCGGGAATTGTTGTCTTGGGGCTTCCAGATTCGGCGATTCAGGAATCAAAAGAAAGGGTGAAGGCAACCCTCAAAAATGCAGGTTTCGCCTTTCCCATGCGAAAAATTGTCATTAATTTAACTCCAGCCGATTTACGCAAAGAAGGCCCCTGTTTCGATTTACCTATTAGTGTGGGAATTTTGGCGGCTTCTGAGCAAATTAGCGCTGATTTATTAGGAGATTATCTATTTTTAGGTGAGGTATCACTGGATGGCAGTTTGCGTCCAGTGGCTGGTGTATTACCCATCGCTGCTGCTGCCCAAAAGATGGGAATTATAGGTTTAGTTCTCCCTGCTGATAATGCCCAAGAAGCAGCAGTGGTGGAAGGTTTGGCTGTTTATGGTTGCCAACATCTCTCGGATGTGGTGGACTTTTTAAATAATCCAGGGCGTTACAAACCTGTGCAGATTGCTGATAATTTAGAGACGTTACATGTAACGTCTGTACATTCACCAGATTTACAAGATGTTAAAGGACAAACTCATGGGCGTCGTGCCTTAGAAATTGCTGCGGCTGGCGGGCATAACTTGGTGTTTGTCGGGCCGCCAGGTAGCGGTAAAACTATGTTAGCGCGGCGTTTACCGGGAATTTTGCCGCCCTTGAGTTTTGCTGAATCTTTAGAGGTGACTCGAATTCATTCGGTGGCTGGTTTATTGAAAAATCGTGGTTCTTTAGTACGCGATCGCCCTTTTCGCAGTCCCCATCACTCAGCATCCGGCCCCTCTCTGGTAGGCGGTGGTAGCTTTCCTCGTCCTGGGGAAATATCATTGTCTCACCGAGGTATCCTTTTTCTCGATGAACTTACGGAATTTAAACGCGATGTTTTAGAATTTCTGCGTCAACCTTTAGAAGATGGTTTTGTGACGATTTCCCGTACTAAATTATCAGTGATGTTTCCCGCGCAGTTTACTTTGGTGGCGAGTACCAACCCTTGTCCTTGTGGTTATTATGGCGATACTATCCAACAGTGTACTTGTTCTCCCAGGCAACGCGAGCAATATTGGGCAAAACTTTCTGGGCCGTTGATGGATCGAATTGATTTACAAGTGGCGGTGAATCGCTTAAAACCAGAAGAAATTACCCAACAACCCACAGGAGAAGCATCAACATCGGTGCGTCAACGAGTACAACAAGCACGCGATCGCGCAATTAATCGTTTTCAAACAGAAGCAAATCTGCGTTGCAATGCCCAAATGCAAAGTAATCATTTGCAAAGATGGTGCAAGCTAGATGATGGAAGTCGCAATTTATTAGAAACGGCAATTAGAAAATTAGGTTTATCTGCAAGAGCAAGCGATCGCATTCTCAAAGTAGCACGGACGATTGCAGATTTAGCAGCCGAGGAAGAGTTACAACCGAATCATGTAGCAGAAGCAATTCAATATCGCACAATTGACAGAATGCAGTAAAAAGGAGTCAGAATTCAGAATTCACAAGTCAGCAGTCAATATATCGCAGTACAACTCGGAATTCCTCCTCAAGTCAGCTACAGTAATATCCTGGGGAAGATGTGGCTCATTAGCAAATCAGTATCCAATATATCAGGGACTAAAAAACATCCCCTAGAAGGAGACTGGCTTAATGAATTTGCAGGCGATTTGGAAGTTGTTCCAAGAGACTTTTCAGGAATGGAGTGAGGATAAAGCCTCTCGGTTAGCCGCAGCGTTGGCTTATTACACGATTTTTTCTATTGCACCATTGCTAATCATTGTAATTGCGATCGCTGGTGCGGTGTATGGAGAAGAAGCCGCTAGGGGTGAAATTGTCCGACAAATTCAAGGTTTAGTCGGGGCGTCTGGAGCAGAATTCATCCAAACAGCCATTCAGAATGCTAACAAACCACAAACTGGTATGATGGCGTCGATTATTAGTGTTGGAGTTTTGCTGTTAGGTGCTACTGGTTTATTTACTGAATTGCAAGATTCTCTCAATACGATTTGGGAAGTCAAACCGAAACCTGGACGTACTGTAACTAACATGATTCGCCTACGCTTTCTCTCCTTTGCAATGGTGTTAGGTATTGGTTTTTTACTTTTGGTATCTCTGATAATTAGTGCAGCTTTAGCAGCATTAGCCACTTACTTTAGTAATTTAATACCAGGTGTTGATTTTCTCTGGCAAATTCTCAATTTCATTATTTCTTTTGTCATTACTACATTCCTATTCGGACTAATTTTTAAAGTTCTCCCAGATGTCAAAATTGCTTGGAGTGATGTTTTAATTGGAGCTAGTCTCACTTCATTTTTGTTTTCCATTGGCAGATTTTTATTAGGGCAATATTTAGGGAATGGTAGTTTTGGTTCCACCTATGGTGCTGCGGGTTCCCTAGTGGTGATTTTAGCCTGGGTCAATTATGCAGCACAAATTCTTTTTTTTGGTGCTGAGTTTACCCAAGTATATTCTAGGAGGCATGGAAGTGGAATCACACCTACTAAACATGCTGTACCTCTGGATGAGAAAACCTCTACCGATCAAACAACAAACAGCAACAATACTCCTCAGAAAAAGCAAAGTAATAATCAACAGTCTTTTTCTAAATTAATCAGCCGCTTAATTCGCAATTTTACCAAACCCAAACGCTTGAGATATAAAAGAAGAAACCAGCATTTTTAGTTGTTCAAAAGTAAAGTTAATGGGTATGTAATTAATTCGTCAAAGCAAAAAAGCTGGGCGTAGCCCGTCGTAGATATCGCTACTTACGGCTGACGGTAATAATTTTACTGTCAGATTTTTCATTTACATTTTCTGATTGCCTATTGCCCATTGCCTATTCTCCATTCCCCACCTGAACAAGCAAATTCACAAATCAAATCAGATTCCTATATGCTAAATAAACTGTAAAATATGACCGTTGTATTCTGTGCCAGATTGTGATTGAGCGTTATACTCTGCCCGAAATGGGTAATTTGTGGAGTGAAGCCTATAAGTTAAAAACCTGGCTGCAAGTAGAAATCGCAGTTTGTGAGGCTCAGGCTGAGTTGGGTTACATTCCGTCTGAGGCTGTTGAGGAAATTAAAGCAAAGGCAAATTTCGATCCAAAGCGGGTGCTAGAAATTGAAGCTGAAGTTCGCCACGATGTAATAGCTTTCTTGACAAATGTCAATGAATATGTTGGAGAGGCCGGACGCTATATTCACTTGGGATTAACTAGTTCCGATGTACTGGATACAGCTTTAGCACTGCAATTGGTTGCTAGTTTGGATGTATTACTGCAACGTGTGGAAGATTTGATTGGTGCGATTCGCCAAAAGGCACAGGAGCATCGTCATACAGTGATGATTGGTCGATCGCACGGTATTCACGCCGAACCGATCACTTTTGGTTTCAAGCTAGCCGGCTGGTTAGCGGAAGTTTTGCGACACCAAGAACGCCTGAGAATTCTGCGTCAAACCATTGCCGTGGGTAAAATTTCTGGTGCAGTGGGTACCTACGCCAACGTCGAACCGCGTGTAGAAGCCATCGCTTGCCAAAAACTCGGACTGCAACCAGATACCGCGTCAACACAAGTAATTTCCCGCGATCGCCACGCCGACTACGTGCAACAATTAGCTTTATTAGCGGCATCCATCGAACGCTTTGCAGTGGAAATTCGCAATCTCCAAAAAACAGACGTTCTAGAAGTCGAAGAATTTTTCGCCAAAGGACAAAAAGGCTCCTCAGCCATGCCACACAAGCGCAATCCCATCCGTTCCGAACGGCTCACAGGAATGGCACGACTTGTGAGAAGCCATGCCGGTGCAGCCTTGGAAAACGTTGCCTTATGGCACGAACGGGATATTTCCCACAGTTCCGTAGAACGGGTAATCTTACCAGATGGTTGCATTTTGACTCATTTTATGCTGGTAGAAATCACGGAGTTAGTGAAAAACCTGCTGGTTTATCCTGAGAACATGGAACGCAACCTCAATTGCTACGGCGGCGTTGTCTTCAGTCAAAAAGTCCTACTAGCCTTAATAGACAAGGGATTGAGTCGTGAAGAAGCTTATGCGATCGTTCAAGGAAGCGCCCACGCAGCTTGGAACAAGCCAGAAGGCAATTTCCAAGACTTAATTAGCAAAGACCCCCGCGTTACCGAAAAATTGTCCCCAGCAGAATTAGAGGTGTGTTTCGACCCCCAACAACATCTGCGGCATTTAGAACAAGTGTACCAACGGCTAGGTATTTAAATTTTATTGGGCATTGGGCAAACAGGGCATGGGGAAAGGGAAAGGGGTAAAGGGAAAGGGGGAAAGATAAATTTATTCCTTTTCCCTTTAACCTTTAACCTTTTCCCCTGCTCCCCCCATACCCCATGCCCAAAAAATACTTCTAATCTGCTGCTGTAATTACCAACAACGGTGGGTAGTATACATAACAAATACTTACTTATTTATTCGTGCGGCGAGTGCTTTGATGATTGAAATCCTAGCTACGCTCTCTGCTTCTGCGGCAGCAGGAATGAGAATAGGCATACCTTTGCTGATTATTGGACTGTTGCAGGGAAGCAATTTGTGGTCGCAAGTTCCAATTTTATCTCATATTTCTCCACCAATATTATTAACCTGCCTGACCAGTTGGTCGTTAGTTGAATTATTAGCCTCAAAGAAACTATGGGGACAAAGACTCCTACAAATGATTCAGTTATTAATGTCTCCCCTTGTGGGGGCAATTATGGGGCTAGCGGTAGCTTCTGCCACAGCAACACCACACTGGCTGATTGGCTTAACTGGTGGTTTGTTAGCTTTAGTACTCCAGCTAGTTCAAGTGGGTTGGTTCTATAGGTTACGCGGCTTACCCTTATGGGCAGTATTTCTTCAAGATACCTTATGTATTGCTCTGGTACTTTTTGCCTTTGATGCTCCCTGGCAAGGAGGATTAATTGCTTTAATTTTGCTGTGGTTTGCAGTTCGTAGCGCTAAGGAGTGGTATGACTGGTATCGCAAGGGAGTGGTGATTAGGGAGTAGGGAATCAGTATTGGGGAGTACGGAATCGGGATTGGGGAAAAGGGGAAAGGTTAAAGGGAAAAGGAGGGATCTTTCTTTTTCCCTTTGCCCTTTACCCTTTGCCCTTTGCCCTTTTCCCTTTGTCCTTTGCCCTTTACCCTTTGCCCTTTGCCCTTTATTGCAATATTCCAATCATATGCAATATACCCTGACCGGTAATCAGCTCGATGATTAAGGCAATGAAGCCCAGCATAGCAATGCGACCGTTCCACACTTCTGCGCTAGTGGTGAGACCCCACTCCCAACGTTCTTGGGGATACATTTTCACCATTTTTTTCATTTGGGCTGCTTGCGACAGCTTGAAGCTGGGTTTTTGTAGGGCATCAATCACTAATTCCGCTAGTGCGTTAATAAATACTGGATGGGTATTGGGAGCTGGTACGCGACGGAAGTTGTGAATTCCTGCTTCTTCTGCCACTTCTCGATATTCAATATCGATTTCTTGTAGTGTCTCAATGTGTTCTGAAACAAAACTGATGGGTACGACTACCAAATCTTTCACACCTTGTGCGGCTAGTTCTTTCAGGGCATCCTCAGTATAAGGTTGCAGCCATTCCACTGGGCCGACGCGACTTTGATAAGCCAAGGTGTGGGCATTGGGTCGATTGAGGGTCTCCATAATTAAGGCAGTACATTCCTCAATTTCTTGTTGGTAGGGGTCGCCTGCTTCTTCAACGTAGCTTTTGGGGACTCCGTGAGCGCTGAAGAAGATATGAACGTCATTTGGGTTAGGAAATTGTTCTAGTTCTTGGGCTATGAGTTCTGCCATTACTTGCAGGTAGCTTGATTGTTTGTACCAGGAAGGAATGACGGTGTAATCAATGCGTTGAAGTTTGGGGTCTTGTTGCCAAAGCTTTTCTAAAAGCCGGAAGCTGGAACCACTGGTACTGATAGAAAACTGGGGATAAAGTGGCAAGATTACCAGCTGTTCTACATTATCCTGGGTAAGCTGGGCGATCGCTTCTTCTGTATACGGATGCCAGTAACGCATTCCCACATAAATATTAGCTTGTTGCCCTAAATAACTTAACTGTTCTTTGAGGGCTTCACCTTGGGCTTCTGTAATCCGCCGCAATGGGGAACCGCCACCAATTTGCTTATAATTTTCTTGAGATGTTCTGGTTCGGCGGGTGGCTATGAACCAAGCTAGGGGTTTTTGCAACCAACGAAACGGTAGGCGAATAATTTCCGGATCGGAAAATAGGTTGTACAAAAACGGCCCCACATCTTCTAGCTTATCGGGGCCACCGAGATTGAGTAATAAGACGCCTACACGACCCATAGCAGTTACTTTCCCCCGATACTTTTCAGGTTTTTTACTAATGTTAACAATATATCTTTATTAAATATAAAGCTTAATAGCAAGGAAATATGCAATGGCAACAATTTTAAGGGATTTGAGTTACCGCTATCAGTGGCTATATGATAGTATTTCTCGTCTAGCAGCCTTGAGTGTCGGTGGTGAAGGCCGTTTTCGGCAACTTGCTTTGCAAGGCTTAACAATTGACTCAGGTACTCAGGTTTTAGATTTATGTTGCGGGAGTGGACAAGCAACACAATTGTTGGTAAAACTGTCACAAAACGTAACAGGACTAGATGCTTCGCCTTTTTCCTTGCAACGGGCACGGCAAAATGTACCCTCAGCTTCTTACGTGCAAGCTTTTGCTGAGGAAATGCCATTTGCAGATTGTCTGTTTGATGTGGTGCATACCAGCGCTGCACTACACGAAATGCAACCCAAACAATTGCGAAAGATTATTAATGAGGTTTTTCGAGTGCTAAAACCAGGAGGGGTATTTACACTGGTAGATTTTCATACTCCCACAAATCCCATATTTTGGCCTGGAGTATCACTGTTTTTGTTGTTGTTTGAGACAGAAACCGCTTGGAAATTATTAAAAACTGATTTACCTGGTTTGTTAACAGAAACAGGGTTTGAGGTGAGTAAGCAGACTTTGTATGCGGGTGGTAGTTTGCAAGTTATACAAGCAAAGAAGTAATTTTCATCAATTAATCTCTGTCACTAACCATTGCCACTCGGTAACTACAGTGTTGGGTATATTGAGAATCAATGGCTGTTTATTGGAGATGGGGACATAAAGTTTCAGGGCATCGGTTGTTGGTAATTTAGCTACGACATCTGTTAAATTATACTCGCCCACATTAGGTGCAGGTGCAGTTAGGGGGAATGCGTCCGATGCACTCAACAATTTTCCCCCTACTGTTTCAATTAATAGTGATTGGGGGTGAGCAAATTCAACAACACCAGGAAAGCCAACCAAGCGCAATCGTAAATCTTTGACTGGATTGTTGTAATTCTGTTTGAATAGTAACACTTGCCAAGCATATCCAAATTCATCTTTGATGGATACTTGCGAGTGGTAGCGTAAGACATTAGGAGAGTCATGATGTTGACGTAGCAGTGCTTGTGCTGGCTCGATACTCCATCCGCATACAGCCAATGCTAGAAGGATTACTAAGGCGCAATGCCAAAAACATTCTTGCAATTTTTGCTTCATACTGCACATTTTATAGCAGAATTCAGGAGTAAAGCCGCAGACATTTGCGTTGCGAGGCGTAAAAATCAGAAATAGTCTTAAATTCATTTCTTCATGTAATAGCTGCTTAACTGAACTGTATTGACTTCTAACCGACACTCCTGAATTCTTTTTAGTAAAATTGCCAGTTTATCTAATTTATATTTATGCTAATTCAACTTGAACCCCGTGCTGTTCCGTCGAAAAGATGGCAAGTTTTATCACCTGTGGTTGCAATACTGGCAACGGTGATTTTAGGATTTATATTATTTTATGCATTGGGTCAGCCGCCCATTGCAGCTTTACAAACTTTATTAATTTCACCTTTAACTAGCTTTTATGGATTGTCAGAATTAACTGTCAAAGCAGCGCCAATTTTATTAATTGCTGTTGGTTTATCGGTGTGTTTTCAAGGTAAAGTGTGGAATATTGGTGCAGAAGGGCAGTTTACTATCGGCGCAATTTGTGGCGGTGCTGTAGCTTTAGGATTTTCTAACATTAATAATTATAGTTTGTTGCTACTGAGTTTGATAGCTGGCGTGTTTGGTGGTGCGATATGGGCAAGTATTTCTGCTTGGTTAAAAGTACGATTTAATACCAATGAAATATTGACAACTTTGATGTTAAATTATGTAGCAATTTCTGTTTTAAATTATTTAGTACATGGGGTATTAAAAGATCCCCAAGGATTTAATTTTCCTGAATCTGCACTCTTTAGTGAATTTGCTAGTTTACAACCATTGATTGCTAGTACAAGATTGCATTTGGGTGTTATTTTGGCACTTATGACAGCGGTGTTCATTTGGGGAGTATTACGACAAACGTTTTTTGGTTTCAGCGTCCGGGTAATTGGTTCTAGTGCTAAGGCTGCGGTATATGCTGGGATAGATAGCGATCGCCTTATCTGGCTAACTCTCCTCATTAGCGGTGGATTAGCAGGTTTAGCTGGTGTTTGCGAAGTGTTAGGCCCTATTGGTCAACTACGCCCTAGTATTTCTCCTGGTTACGGCTACACTGCTATTATTGCTGCTTTTATGGGGAGATTAAATCCACTGAGTATTATTTTATCTAGTTTACTCATAGCACTTTTGTATGTAGGCAGCGAATTAGTACAAATTAAATTGGGACTTCCTTTAGCTTTAGCTGGAATGTTTCAAGGTATTTTATTCTTTTTTGTTTTAGCAGCAGATATACTAATTTACAACAGATTAATAATTAAATGAAGATTAATTTCCTAGTGGGTCAGATGTCCTAAATGAGTCTATGCCAAAATTGACAAAGCCCTTGCAGGATAAGCTTTCCCTAGTTTTCACAATGGCTATGACCATGCCACTTGACCCACTAGGGTGGTACTGCTGTGCTACCCTAACTTCGTTGTTGGTTATTGGTGTTAGTTTTCTTGTCCGGTTGGTCGGATCAAAATTTCGTTGACATTAACGTGTGGTGGTTGAGTGACAGCATAAACGATCGCAGCAGCGATGTCTTCACTTTGCAGAGGTGTGATGGATTTGCGTCGTTCTTGGATACGTTGTTTGCTAACGGGATCGGTAATATGGTCATCAATACCTGTATCAACTAAGCCAGGTTCGATGATGGTGACGCGAATATTATCCTTGTAGACTTCTTGACGCAGTGCTTCCGAGAGAGCATTTACACCCCATTTAGTGGCGTTGTAAACACCTACACCAGCTCGCGCTGTCCGCCCTGCAACCGAGGAAATGTTAACTATATGCCCCGCTTGTTGCTGTTTCAAAATGGGCAAAGCTGCGTGAGTCACATATAACAACCCTAGAACATTGATATCAAAAGAGCGCCGCCAATCTGCTGGATTTCCAGTCTCAATAGTACCGAGCAAAGCAATACCAGCATTGTTAACTACAATATCTACTCGACCGAACTCTGTATTGGCCTTGCTCACTAAGTTATTTGCCTGTGTCTCATCAGTAATATCAGTGACAACAGCTAGTGCCTGACCACCACTTGCTTGGATGCGTTCTGCCAATGCCTCAAGAAGCTCACCACGCCTAGCAGCCAGAACTACTTTTGCTCCTTCTGCCGCTAAGGCGATGGCCGTCGCTTCCCCAATTCCCGAAGAAGCACCCGTAATAATTGCTACTTTTTCTTGTAATTTACCAGTCATTTGTCATTTTCCTTAGTGATAGTGATTGGGCATTGGGCATGGGGCATGGGGCATGGGGCATGGAGCATGGGGCATTGGGCATTGGGGAGACAAGGGGAATAAATTCTACTGACTTACCAGTCATCAGTCATCAGTCATTCCTTCCTTAATCTCAAAACAGATGCCATTGCTGCCGCACATAGTACTAGGGCGGCAAAACGAAAAGTTCCTTGGAAGCCGATGACAATTGCTTCTGGAGGAGCAACAGATACATCTGCACCCCCAGCCATAGTGGCGATTAAGCCTCCAAATACTGCCCCAAACAGGGAAACTCCGACGGTGTTACCTGAGGTGCGCGATAAAGACAACAACCCAGAACCAATTCCCAGCCGCTCGCGAGGCACTGTTCCCATGACGGCGCTGTTGTTGGGGGATTGAAATAAACCCAGTCCTATACCGTAAATAAAATAACGGGAGATATAGCCTACTTCAGTGATTTGGGCATCAAAGGTGCTAATTCCCAAACAGCCGCCAATCATCAACCCCAACCCAATTGAGCTAATTAATTGAGTGCCAAAGCGGTCTGCAAGTGTTCCAGCTAAGGGGGCAACGAACCCACTCAGTACGGGGGATACTGCTAGTAGTAGCCCTACTTTTGCTGTGGGATATTGCTTTACTCCCTGCAAAAAGAATGGCACGATTAGTAGAGAACCACCAATGACGGTGAAGGCTAGCCAGCCACTGAGCAAACTCATACTCAATTGAAGATTGCGAAACAAGTGCAGTTCCAGTAGTGGTTGCTCTATGAGCATTTCAACTACCAAAAAAGTCGTCAAACTAATGGCGGCGATCGCTAGTAATATCAATGCATTAATACTACTAAAACCAAGGCTTTGACCTAGTGTCATACCTAAGCCAAAACTACCCAAAGTCAATAAAGCCAACATTGCTCCAAAAGGGTCAAATTTCTGTTTACCTTCAATGACTACAGAAGGTGGCACTACGCGAGCAACTAAAAAACTAGCTACGATCCCCAAGGGTACATTGACCAAAAATATACTATGCCAGCCCGACCAACCCAGCAGTAGTCCGCCAGCCGAAGGGCCAAAAGCAATACCCAATGACACCACGCTACCGATGATACCCACAGCCCGACCTCGTTCTGAAGAGGGAAAAACTTCTGTAATAATTGCCAAACCAAGGCCAGAGATAAACACAGCACCTAATCCTTGGAGTGCCCGAAAGCCGATTAACCACTCGATACCAGGTGCAAGACCACACAACAACGAACTGAAAGTGAATAAAATCAGTCCGCCTTGATATAACGACTTTTTGCCCCACATATCCCCCAGCCTGGTTGCTGCCAACACTAAACCGGAACTGACCAACTGGTAACTCAATACAGCCCATTGAGTTATGGGAAAAGTGGTGTCAAAAGCTTCTACCAATGTGGGTAAAGCAACATTGATAATGCCGACATCCAAGGTAGACATGAATACCCCAAGTCCTACACCAACTAAAACCCAATTTTTTTGAGAGCTTGACAAAGCCAGAGGTTGTGCTTGCAATTTTGCCAACTTTTACTTTCCGCCTTTAACTTTACGGTTATCAATAGTTTGCATACGTATATTCATTGTAGGTTGTTACCATTACTGCCAAAGTTAGGGAACTGCAAAAATAACATGTGGTGGTTGACTGTTGACCGTTGACGGTTCACAGTTAACAGTTTTTAGTTGTAAGTCTACTAAAATACGTTAAATTGATAGATTTAGTGTATTTTATGCTAAAGTTGAAGCCACACAACATTCAACTAACATCAAAATCACGAATGCGGGAAAAACTTTTTGATTTGCTGAAATTATGCAGAGATTTGAGTTCTGATATTGTGATGTCCCGCCATTGACCGGGTTGTAAGTCATTTAATTCTAAGTGGGCGATGCTGACCCTAACTAATCGCAAAGTCGGAAACCCCACAGCCGCAGTCATGCGGCGCACTTGGCGGTTTTTTCCCTCAGTCAAGGTCATTTCCAGCCAAGCTGTTGGTACATTTTTACGAAATCTAATTGGTGGGTTGCGTTCTGGTAGCTGTGGTTCTGCTGGTAATAGCCTAACTTCTGCTGGCTGAGTGCGGTAATCTTGAATTTCCACACCTGTTTGCAATCTTTTTATGGCCTCTACATCGGGAATTCGTTCTACTTGTACCCAATAGGTACGTTTATGAGCAAAACGGGGATGGGCGAGGCGATGTTGCAATTGTCCATCGCTGGTTAGTAACAATAAACCTTCGCTGTCCCAATCTAAGCGTCCCACAGGATAGACATCAGGCACATCAATATAATCTTTGAGAGTGCTATGTGTGGGAGTTTCTTTTGTAAATTGACTGAGAACTCCGTATGGTTTGTAAAAAATAATATATCGATGGTGATTGGTCATTAGTTATTAGTTATTGATTCTTTTGTGCGTTACTTTTATTTTGTCCAATCACCACTGTGTTGATAGCGATCGCCACTTTCAATAAAATAAATATTACACCTGATTTTACCTAACGCACCATCTTATATAGCGGTGCGTCACGTTTGAGTGTTTAACGCACCCCACTTAAGATTTACTAACCTCACTAAAGATAAAACCAGTTAAAAATAGACCTGGAATAGTCGATTGTATATATTCTATTATCGTGGAAGTTAATCCCATGAGAACCAAGGTAATAGGCATTTTCAGCATTGTTTATACCACCAGTACCATTAAATAAATTAACATATATATAACCTCCAAATACAGCCTGACTTTGAGATAAAGTCAAGTTGTTTATAAATACCTCAAAAT
>Ga0314812_100040_pt1 | contig 21623 bp, 8 predicted proteins | sample STEome_9_FD_202336 | JGI IMG/M metagenome (GOLD analysis project Ga0314812, IMG submission 202336) | Metatranscriptome of soil surface biofilm microbial communities from soil inoculated with nitrogen-fixing consortium DG1, State College... ...
GTGAAGTATTACGTGTTAGGGTTGTTGACTGTTAACCGTTGACAGTCAACAGTCAACACCGATATTGTTCACAACTCAAATAGGATTGGTATAGGAATTTTTTTGATTTTTGTAAAGCTAGATAAAACTCCAAAGACTTATTCCCTAATACCTATTCCCTATTGCCTACGACATGCTTTTTAAGCACTAAGACTTACGACTTAATTTACAATTCTTAACCTGAGATTTTTCCACGTAAAGTTTATTGTCATTTGAAGTAAACAGATTCTATCAACTGCTAGGCTTTTAATTAAGTAAAGCGAGGTTTGAGCGATAGTAATCGATCTCAACTGCTTAACAAAGCTTAAAAATACTAGAGATAGAGTGAATTTTAGACTGAATTAGTTAAATTCTAGGAATCCCTGAAAGATTATCTTCACCAACTACACAAATCCACAAACAGAACTGACAACTGCGATGATTAATCATTATTCACTTCAATGGATTGAAGCATGGTGCCAAGAAAATGGTTGGACAGATTTATTTGTCGAACGGCGTAATAACTACTGGGCTTTTCCTCCGGGTTGTGTAATGCCAGAACCAATTCCTGTTCATGTTCTCAGATTGATTAAAGCTGAAAAGGGATTAACTTTTGAAGAACGATTATGGTCTACCTCAGCGGTAATTGCGACAATCTCCGCTATTCTTGTGACCTTTTGGTTCCAGTCTCCAATGCCCTTAGTTTTGGCTTTTGCTTTTAATGCCGTTACGGTGGCTCAATTGGAACTTGAAGAAGCATAAATTTTTAATTTTGGGCTTTGGTGTTAAAACTGCTTTTGCTTGGTTTGAGCAAGAGCAGTTTTTAGTTTAATTCGCACTGAGAGATTCTTGGTTACTTGTTGAGACTGGGTGTAATGTCAGTTGCTTAAGCCTTGTTTTTGAAGAATTGGAGTGAGCGATCGCTTTACAACGCGTAATGTACCCTAGTGTATGTTACAGCAACTTAGCAAAAACTAAAATCCTCAGTAAGATTGTGGACTCGTTATCTAAAATGGCAGTTTCCTTCAAATAAAATACAGCACTTTGCAAATAAATGAGGTATAAACTGGGGAATTAAATATAAAAATTCTTCTTTTGACTCCTGCACTCTTTTATACCTGATTACTCCTCATTCCCCACTCCCAGTCAAAATTACTATCTTTGAGTGAAAGTAAGACGGTAATTACATAGAAGCCTGTCGATCAAAAGTTAGTAAACAATAGTATATTAGCCGATTACAATCAAATCTTGAAGAAAGTAAAATCTAGGTAAATGTATATTACTTGCTAAGTATAAAAGATGAAATTATATAATTCAAAATTTACATTGCAAGTAAAAGCCTGAAATTAGCAAATTTATTTGAAAGTAAAGATATAAATTAATGATGACGAATTCTAATTATAAAGTTATAGAAAAAATTTCGGAAGGATTAGAAACTATTGTTTATAGAGCGCTGGATATTCCCAATCAAAAAAACATCATTTTAAAAAGTCTTAAAAGCGAATATTTGAATCTTGAAAATGTTACAGAATTTAAACATGAATATGAAATTTCTAGACATATAAATTTACCAGGTATTATTAAAGTATACGCTTTAGAAGATTTTCAAAATTGTATTACTTTAGTTTTAGAAGATATTGAAGGTCAAAATCTCAAACAATATATAGATAATCATATTAAACTAAACATAATAGATTGCTTAAAAATCGCCATTCAAATAGCAGATATTATTGCTAGTTTGCACGAGCAGCATATTATTCATAAAGACATTAAGCCACAAAATATAATTATTAATCCGAAATCACTACAAGTTAAAATAACTGATTTTAGCATTGCATCGCGTTTATCAAAAGAAAATGCTATTATTAGTAACCCTAATTTGCTCAAAGGAACACTTGCTTATATGTCTCCAGAGCAAACAGGGCGGATGAATAGGTCAATTGATTACCGCACCGATTTTTACTCTTTAGGCGTAACTTTGTATGAACTTTTAACTTCCAAGTTGCCATTTAATTCCACTGATATCTTAGAAATAATTCACTGTCATATTGCGAAACAACCCATACCTCCTCATCAAGTAAATCCACAAATTCCACAGGGTTTATCTAATATTGTCATGAAATTATTATCCAAAACTGCTGAAGAAAGATATCAAAGTAGCTTAGGACTAAAAGCAGATTTAGAAATTTGTCTCAAAGAATTAACAAGTAATGGCAAGTTTGAACATTTTATTCCTGGACAATTAGATAAATTTAGCCAATTTACGATTCCTCAAAAACTCTATGGACGCCAACAAGAAGTAGTTAGCCTCATATCAGCTTTTGACCGCATCAGCACTGGAAAATCTGAGATGATGTTAGTCTCTGGTTATGCAGGGATTGGTAAATCTTGTTTAGTTAATGAAATTCATAAACCTATTATCCGGCAAAGGGGATATTTTATATCCGGCAAATTCGATCAATTAAAGCGGAATATTCCCTATGCTGCTTTAATTCAAGCATTTCAAGAATTAACCCAACAACTACTAACAGAAAGCCCAGAAAAAATACTTAAATGGAAACAAAAGCTTTTAGAAGCATTTGGTGACATTGGTCAAGTTATTATTGATGTTATACCGGAAATTGAAAAAATTGTTGGTCAACAGCTACCTGTTCCGCAACTAGGAGCAACCGAATCACAGAATCGTTTCAACCGTGTATTCCAAAATTTTATTCAGGTGTTTACTCAAAAAGAACACCCGCTAGTTTTATTTTTAGACGATTTACAATGGGCAGATTTAGCCTCTCTAAAATTGATTAAGACACTGATGATTGAGCCTGATAGCCAATATCTATTAATGATTGGAGCTTATCGGGATAACGAAGTTATATCGACTCATTATTTATTTCAAACTATAAATGAAATTCAAAAATCAGGAACATTTGTCAATACTATTATTCTCCAACCTTTAAACATTGAAAATGTCTGTGAATTAATCGCTGATAGCTTTCATAGCTCTACAGAAAAAACAAAAGCATTAGCCGACCTGATTTTTAATAAAACCCAAGGAAATCCTTTTTTATTAAATCAGTTACTCCAAACTATGTATCAGGAAAAACTATTAAGTTTTGACTTTGAGAATGGAGTATGGCAGTGGGAGATAAATCAAATTCAAACCATTGGTATTACAGATTATGATGCCATAGACTTAATTGCTAGAAATATTAAAAAATTACCTCAACAGACACAAAAAATTTTAAAATTAGCTGCTTGTATAGGAAATCGTTTTAGTATAGATATTCTGGCAATTGTCAATGAAAAATCTCAATCAGAAACTGCATCTGATTTGTGGGAAGCACTGCAAGCAAGTTTAATCTTACCACTAAGTGAAAACTACAGAATTCCATTATTTTGCGCTTCTCAGGAATTAAAAATTACGTATAAGTTTTTACACGATCGCGTACAGCAAGCAGCTTATTCTCTGATTCCAGAGTCGCAAAAAAAACAAACTCACCTGAAAATTGGTCAATTATTACTAGAATATTATCAAACAGAAGAAATTGAAGAAAATATTTTTGATATTGTCAATCATCTAAATTTTGGTACTGAATTTATTTACGAGCAGCTTCAAAGAGATAGACTAGCCAAATTAAATTTGATAGCTAGTCAAAAAGCAAAAGCAGCATCAGCATACGAAGCCGCTTTGAATTATTCAACAACTGGATTAGAATTGCTGGAATTATCAAGTTGGGAAACTAACTATGATTTAATACTAGGACTGCATCTAGAAAGTGTAGAAATAGAATACTTAAATACTAACTTTAAACGCGCAGCTATCCTCACTCAAACTATTTTAGAAAGAGCTACTAATGTTCTCGATATAGTAAAGACTTATCAATTACAGATTCAGTTTTATATGGCTGAAAATCAAATGCTTCAAGCCATTGATACTGGATTAGAAGCCATCGCAATGCTAGGGATACCTTTATCAGAGACACCAACTAAGGAAACTACTGTAGCTAATTTACCTCAACTTCAGGATTTAGAAGATTTTCCAGTTGTTAAAGATCCTTACATACTTGCGGCTTTAAAAATCCTTGTGACTATTGCTGGTGCTGCTTTTATTGCTAACCCAACAAAGACAAATTTTCCCCAGCTCATCTTGACTGTTGTGAATCTCTGCATCAAGCACGGTCATTCACCTTTAGCTGCCCACGGATATGCTTACTATGGTATGCTTTTGTGTGGCTATCTAGAAAATATTGATGCAGGATACCACTCTGGTCAAATAGCTTGGCAGATATTAGATCAATTCCAAGTTATTGAACTGAAAAGCAAAGTATATGCACCATTTTATGGTTTTACCATTCATTGGAAAGAGCATATTAGAGAAACAATTGCTCCTCTACAAGAAGGTATTCAAAGCGCCTTAGAAATTGGAGATCTAGAATATGTTGGCTATTGCTCTGTTCACTATTGTGGTCATATATTTTTCAGTGGCGAACAACTGGAATTAGTAGCTCAACAACAAGCTTCATATATCGATTTACTAAAAAAATTTAAACTAGATTTTCCAATAAATTATATTAAAGTTTGGCATCAACTATCATTAAATTTACAAGGTTTGTCACCCAATAAATATTTTTTAGTTGGTGATAGCTTTGATGAAACATCAATGGTGGCATATTTACACAATACTAATAATACTACTTCTTTGTTTGTTATCTATGTTGCCAAAATAATTTTATTCTACTTATTCAAAGATTATACTCAAGCAGTTGATAATGCTAAATTAGCTTCAGAATATTTAAGTGGTGTTATGGGAATGATGTCAGTTGGCATCCATAACTTATATTATTCTTTAGCTTTGATTGGTTTATATCCCAATGTTGAACCTGAAATTCAACAACAATATCTAGCTATTATCAATGCCAACCAAGAAAAAATGGAGTTATGGGCTAGTCATGCTCCCGCTAATTATCAACATAAATACAATCTAATAGAGGCAGAAAAAGCACGAATTTTAGGACATATCTTCGTAGCAATGGAGTATTATGAGCTAGCTATTCAAGGAGCAAAAGAACAAAGATATGTGCAAGAAGAAGCACTAGCCAATGAATTAGCAGCCGAATTTTACTTTTCTCGTGGTAGAGACAAGCAGGCTATTTTTTATCTAAAAGAATCTTATCATGCATATATACGTTGGGGAGCTACTACAAAAGTTAGTGAATTAGAATCAAAATATCCAGACTATTGCCCGTTAAGATTAAATCAAGAATCATCGAGTTTGAAGGCTGGTTTACCTACTACTTCCAGCAAAATAAATAATTTAGCAGCTTTTGATTTAAATACAGTCTTTAAAGCTTCTCAAGCGATTTCTAGTGAAATCAAACTAGATAATTTGCTTGTAAAGTTAATGACCATTGTTATGGAAAATGCTGGTGCCCAAAGCAGTTGCTTCCTTTTAGAAAAAAATGGTCAAATGGTAATAGAAGCTGTGGTCAGTGTTAATAACAATAGACTCTTATTAGAAACTTCAATTCCTTTAGATAATACTCAATATTTGCCAGTATCAGTCATTAACTATGTTGCCAGAACTAAGGAAAGTTTAGTTCTTGGTAATGCGAGTAACGAAGGAATATTTGTTAGCGATTCTTATATTATCAACAATCAATGTAAGTCTATTTTATGTATGCCAATAATTTATCAAAGTAAACTTATTGGAATTTTATATTTACAAAATAATTTGACAGCAAATGCATTTACTACTGAACGCTTAGAAGTTTTAAAAATTTTGGCTTCTCAAGCAGCCATTTCTATTCAAAATGCAAAGCTTTATACTAATTTATCTAAAGTTAATGATAATTTACAACAAGCTAACCAAGAGTTAGAAAATTATAGCAAAAATCTTGAGCTAAAAGTCGAAGCCAGAACGCAGGAATTACATGAAAAAAATCTGCGTTTAGAAGAACAAGCACAACAGCTAGAATTTGCACTACAGCAACTACAAGCTACACAATTACAGATGATTCAAAAGGAAAAAATGTCTAGTTTAGGCCAATTAGTTGCTGGTATAGCTCATGAAATTAATAACCCAATTAACTTTATTTATGGCAATATTACTCATGCCAGTGAATACACTCAAGATATATTAACTTTAATCAAAATTTACGAGCAAGTATCACCTGATTTAACTCCTCAAATGCTAGCAGAACAACAAGATATCGATTTGGAATTTTTGCTCGAAGATTTACCCAAATTATTATCTTCCATGAAAGTCGGGGCCGATCGCATCCGGCAGATAGTTCTCAGCTTACGTAACTTTTCACGTTTAGATGAAGCAGAAATCAAGGCAGTTAATATTCATGACGGTATTGATAATACCTTGCTCATCTTACAGCATCGACTCAAAAATGACTCCGGAAATTCTAAGATTAAGATTATTAAAAATTATGGCTGTTTACCATTAGTAGACTGTTATCCCAGTCAACTCAATCAAGCATTTATGAATTTGCTAGTTAATGCTATTGATGCTTTAGAAGAGTATAACTCTGTCCGTTCATTAGCAGAAACTCAAATAAATCCGGCTTACATCAAAATCACTACTGAATTATTAGAAGAAAATTCGCTATTAATTCGGATTGCTGATAATGGACTTGGGATGACTCCAGAGATTATTTCACAAATTTTTAATCCTTTCTTTACTACTAAACCTATCGGTCAAGGTACTGGGTTAGGACTATCTATTAGTTACAAAATCATTGTAGAAAAACATGCAGGTAAATTAACTTGTTCCTCAATCCCAGAACAAGGAACTGAGTTTTTAATTGAACTTCCTGTACATCAGAATAATTCTAAATTTGTCAAGTAAATCTTTACACAATGGAATCTTGATTTATGATTAACAACACTCACGATACAGATATTTCTACTATTTCCATTTCCGAAGTATTTATGGCTTTGGTAGCAGGAAATATACTAGATGATACGTTTGAACCATCAAGGATCGGAAAACTTTCGCGGCTAACAACTACACAAAGAGACTTATATCTGGATAATATGCTTCATCCGGATAGTACTGTTTTTAGTTTAGGGCTATCGATAAAGCTACCTGCAAATTTAGATCGATTTATTTGGGAACAGGCAGTCAAAATTGTCTGTCAAGCAGATGACACAATTAAAACTAAATTTATTTTTTACCGAGGTGAGGCTTTTCAATTTGTAGATAAAAATGCTGACATTCATTTTGAATTTATCGATATAGAACATAATAATTATCAGAATTTAGAAAAAATTATCCAAAATAAAATTAAAATCAAGGTAGAATTAAACAAAGATTATTTATTTAAAAATATTTTAGTTAAAGAACAACAGGGCAATTATATTGCTATTTTAGGCGCACCTCATATTCTTTTTGATGGATATTCTGGTAAAATTTTCTTTGAAAGAGTTGGAAAAGTCTATTTAGATTTAAAAGCGGGTAACATACCTGCAAAATTTGAAATTAGTTCTTTTTATGATGGTGTTGAGGAGCATCTGCTGAGATTTGATACTCAAGAAATTCAGGATTATTGGCAGGAATCTTTAAGTAAAATTACTCCTGTTACGTCTTATATAAAACCGAAAGAAAAAAATAAACCTCAATCTCAAAAAATACAAATCACTGGTAATCAGCTAGCAGAAATTAGAAAATATTGCCAATTAAATAAATGTAGTCTGCCAGCTTTTTTTAAATCTGTGTATGGTATTTATTTGAGTAAGTATTTACAAGCACCGGGAGATTTTGTATTTTACGACATTATCGGTAAAAGAGAGCAGCAAAACCTGAATGTTTTAGGTTGTCTTTATCAAGTAGTTCCTATTATTATACCTGAAAATAAGCTGGATAAAAACTCCAAAATTTTGGATTATGTTGCTTATATCAGTGATTATCGCAAAAATCTGAACCATTATCAAAACATTTCTGTTTTTCTGCAAACCAAAATTATCAAAGACGAACAATTAAAATTTTTCTACAATTTTTATAACTTTAGTATTATTAATCTACCTCTGACTGAAGAACATCTTAGATTAACCATTCATAATTCCTTCGCTGATAATGAAGTTCATCTGATAATTAATGATTTTTTAGAGACTTTAGAACTGGAAATATTTTATAATGAAGGTTCTTTTATTTATATAAAAGTATTAGAAAGATTACTATTTTTAGCGAATCAGATTATTCAAAATTCAGAATATTTTCATCAACTAAAGCTCTTGTCAGTAAGTGAGAAAAAAGAGTTATTAGACAATTGGAATCAGACCAATACTAACTACGCATTAGATAAATGCGTTCATCAACTATTTGAAGCCCAGGTGGAGCGATCGCTACATACCTTAGCTGTCATCCCAGAAGTAGAAAATCACCCGGAACAATCTTCACTGACTTACCAGAACCTCAATCAGCGAGCGAATCAGCTAGCACATTATTTGCATTCCTTGGGTGTGAAACCAGATATGCCTGTGGGAATCTGTGTAGAAAGAACATCGGAAATGGCGATCGCAGTTTTGGCGGTTCTCAAAGCTGGTGCTGCTTATTTACCACTAGATCCGGCATATCCCAAGGAACGTTTAGCTTTCATGATTGAGGATACGCAGATATCCATATTACTCACACAGCAGCAATTATTATCAGAGCTTCCCAAACATCAAGCACAAGTTATTTGTTTAGATACCGACTGGGACAAGATAAACCAATACAGCCAGGAAAATCCCTCCACAGAAGTCACAGCAGAGAATTTAGCATATATCATCTATACCTCTGGCTCAACAGGCAGACCGAAGGGTATTTGTTTAGCTCATCGTCCTTTAGTGAATTTATTGCAATGGCATTTAAACTCACTACTAACAGGCGTCCGTACCCTACAATTTGCCTCCTTGAGCTTTGATGCTAGCTTTCATGAAATGTTTGCGGCTTGGTGTTCCGGGGGAACTTTGTTTCTCATCTCAGAAAACTTGCGCCGGGACACCACAGCTTTAGCTCACTTCATTCACAACCAAGAAATTGAAAAAGCGATTTTGCCTGTGGTCATACTACAGCAAATGGCAGAACTAGCTGCGTCTGGCTGGGAATTATTTACTAGCCTCAAAGAAGTTACCACCACAGGCGAGCAATTGCAAATTACTCCAGCCATTGTCAAATTATTCAAATCCTTGCCACACTGCTCATTTCACAACCACTACGGGCCATCAGAAACCCATGTGGTCACAGCTTTAACATTAGATAAGAATCCTGATTCCTGGCCTACTTATCCCTCCATAGGTCGTCCCATAGCTAACACTCAAATCTACATACTCGATAGTCAATTAAAGCCAGTTCCTATCGGTGTTCCAGGAGAGTTATACATTGGTGGCGATAGTTTAGCTAGGGGTTATCTCCATCGACCAGATTTAACTAACGAACGCTTTATTCCCAATCCTGACGCTAAATCCCATCGCTTGTATAAAACAGGCGACTTAGCTTGTTACTTACCAAATGGGAATATAGAATACCTCGGTCGAATCGACCAACAAGTGAAGATTCGCGGCTTCCGTATAGAGTTAGGAGAAATCGAGACAATATTATTGCAACATCCTGATGTGCGCGAAGCCGCAGTCATAGCGCGTGAAGATGTGCCTGGAAACAAGCGTTTAGTTGCTTATATTGTTTCCAACTTAATTCCCGAACGAGTACCTTACCAAAGTCTTTGCCGAGTAGAGACTGATGACAATCGGATAGTAGAACTGCAAACAGAAGATATTTCCAATGGTGGCGTGTGCTTAGTAGACGTGCCATTTAGTTGGGAAAGAGGTAAACAAGTCCGTATTTGTCTGAAGTTGCCAATAATATCAGAAGAACTTTGGTTAAATGGCTGCATTGCTTGGAGTCAGGGTAAGCGGGCTGGTGTTGAGTTGACTCTCACACCTCGTGAAAAAGTCCTCTTTAACCAAAGCATAGACCATATCTTAGAAACCCAACATCTATGGAAAACCTTGCAGCGGACAATTAGTGGTAATCTTCGGAGATTTCTCCAACATAAGTTACCAGATTATATGCTGCCTTCAAGTTTTGTAATGTTAAATGCATTGCCACTCACACCCAACGGCAAAGTAGATCGTCGCTCCCTACCAGTACCACACAGCAACCGATGGAATTCAGAGCAAGATTTTGTTTTACCTCGTACCGCCGTTGAGGAAGTACTCACAAAAATTTGGCAGGAAGTTTTAAACTTGCAGCACATTAGCGTCCACGATAACTTTTTTGAGATGGGGGGACACTCACTGTTAGCCACACAGGTAACTTCTCGCATTCGAGATACCTATCAATTCGATATACCATTACGGCATTTATTCGATGCACCTACCGTTGAGGGCTTGGCTGAAAGTATCGAAGTGCAACTCAAGCAACATCAAGAATGGCGCACTTGGGCACTGGCACCTGTAACCCGCAACCAAAACTTACCTCTTTCCTTTGCCCAGCAGAGATTGTGGTTTCTCGAACAGTTGTTACCTGACAGTCCCCTTTACAATTTTCCCCAAAGCTTTCGCTTGTTTGGTGGGGTAAATGTGAAAGCTTTAGAACAAAGCATCAACGAAATTGTGCGGCGGCACGAAGTTTTACGCACCACTTTTGCTTCATTAAATGGGCAGTCTGTACAAATTATTGCTCCTGCTGTAAGTGTACCTATATATCTGGTTGATTTGCGTTGTTTATCTGAATTAGAAAAAGATATAGAAATTGGGCGGTTGAGAATTGAAGAGTTCCAGCAACCATTTAATATCAACCGGGGGCCGTTATTGCGGGCAACCTTAATCCAGATAGATGCAGAGGAATCTCTACTGCTTTTGAGCATTCACCACATTATTTTTGATGGTTGGTCTGTGGGCGTATTGTTTCGAGAATTGACATTGCTGTATCAAAGTTTTGCCAATGGTTTACCTTCTCCTTTAGGTGAATTAAACATTCAGTATGCCGACTTTGCTGTTTGGCAACAACAATGGTTGCAAGGAAAAGTCATATCAGAGCAACTAAGTTATTGGAAGCAACAATTAGCAGATTTACCCATTTTACAGTTACCCAGCGATCGCCCCCGTGCAGCCATTCAAACTTATCGCGGGGCGCGTCAACCTATAGCATTCTCTAAATCTCTCAGCGAGGCAGTAATTCGGTTCAGCCAGCAAGAGGGATGTACTTTGTTTATGACTTTGTTGGCAGCATTTCAAACATTGTTATACCGCTATACAAGTAGCGAAGACATTCCAGTAGGTTCTTTAATTGCCAACCGTCATCATCAGGAAATTGAAAGTTTAATCGGATTCTTTGTTAACACTTTAGTACTACGCAGTGATTTTTCTGGTTCTCCCACCTTCCGCCAGCTGCTCAAACAAGTCCGAGAAGTCACTTTAGAAGCTTACGCTCATCAAGATATACCCTTTGAAAAACTGGTAGAAGAACTAGAACCAGAGCGGGATTTAAGCCGCCATCCCTTATTCCAAATTTGCTTTGCGCTGCAAAATGTACCTATGCAAGCTTTGGAACTTTCTGGTTTAACAATCAATCATCGCTTGGAACACAATGGTACAGCGAAGTTTGATTTATTCCTAGAATTATTTGAAACCCCAGAAGGAATAAGTGGCTGGTTTGAATACAGTACTGACTTATTTGATGTTGCCACTATCTCTCGGTTAGGGGAAAATTTCCAAACTTTAGTTGCGGGAATTGTCGCTAATCCAGACCAGAAGGTTGCAGACTTACCGCTTTTAACATCTGCTGAATGCCAACAATTATTGGTGGAATGGAATCAAACTCAAAGTGATTTCCCCCAACAAATTTGCATTCATCAACTATTTGAAGCCCAAGTACAGCGTGTACCGGATTCTGTAGCGGCGACATTTGCAAATCAACAAATAACTTATCGCGAGTTGAATGCTAGAGCCAATCAGTTAGCCCGTCATTTACAAGCTTTAGGTGTAGGGCCGGATGTATTGGTGGGGATTTGTGTAGAACGTTCTTTAGAGATGATTGTAGCTCTGCTAGGGATTCTCAAAGCTGGTGGGGCTTATATACCTCTAGATCCAGCTTATCCCCAACAGCGTTTATCTTTAATGCTGTCAGACTCCCAGCTATCAGTACTTTTAACCCAGCAACATTTGTTGGCACAACTTCCCGAACATCAAGGGCAGATTGTTTGTTTGGAGCGAGACTGGCAGGATATTACAACACAAAGTCAAGATAATCTCGATGGTAATGCTAATTCTGAGAACTTAGCTTATGTAATCTACACCTCCGGTTCCACTGGCAAACCGAAGGGTGTACAAATTATGCACCGTTCTGTGGTTAATTTCCTCCACTTCATGGGTCAGCATTTAGAACTGACGGAGCAAGATATACTGCTTTCGGTTACTACTTTATCCTTTGATATTGCCGTACTCGAAATTTTCCTACCCATGACTCTCGGTGCTTCTGTGATTATGGCGAGTCGGGAAGAGGCTATGGATGGCACAGCGTTAATGGCAAAATTAACCAATGGCGTTACTGTCATGCAAGCAACCCCAGCCACTTGGCAGCTGCTTCTAGAAGCAGGTTGGCAAGGTAGCAAAAATTTAAAAATCCTGTGTGGCGGGGAAGCTTTGCCGAAAAAATTAGCTCAACAGTTGCAACAGCGATGTGCTACCTTATGGAACCTTTATGGCCCCACTGAAACTACCATTTGGTCAGCAACATATAAAGTTGTATCTGAAGATGGACAAGTTTTAATTGGTCGCCCCATGGCCAATACTCAGTTTTATATACTTGACTCTCAGTTACAACCCGTGCCTGTAGGTGTACCAGGAGAACTCTACATTGGTGGTGCTGGTTTAGCGCGTGGTTATCTCAATCGTCGTGACCTTACAGATGCTCGATTTATTCCTAATTTATTTCATAAATCAAAAGCAAGCGATCGCCTTTACAAAACAGGGGATTTAGTTCGTTATCTCCCCGATGGCAATATCGAGTATCTCAGTCGTATCGACCACCAAGTGAAAATTCGTGGCTTCCGAATTGAATTAGGAGAGATTGAAGCGGTTTTGGCGCAACATCCCTCAGTGAAAACAGCCGTAGTCATAGATCGGGAAGATATACCTGGACAAAAGCGTTTAGTAGCTTATGTGGTGCAAAATCAACAAGATGAGAATGCCCCATTATTAGCAAATTGGCAAACCGAACACCTTTCCCAGTGGCAAACAATTTACGATCAAACCTACAAACAAACTACTAAGGAAGAAAACCAAGTATTCAATACTATTGGTTGGAACAGTAGTTATACGGGTTTGCCTATTCCCGCCGCACAAATGCGTGAGTGGGTAGATTGTACTGTTGAACGCATTCTTTCTTTACAACCCAGCCAAGTACTAGAAATTGGTTGCGGTACGGGTTTATTGCTATGCAGAATTATTTCCCATTGCAGTAAATATTGGGGTACTGATTTTGCACCGGAAGCACTGCGACAAATCCAACGGCTGCAAATGTCCCATCCAGATTGGCCGCAACTGACTTTGTTACCCAGACCGGCTGACAATTTTGCAGGTATTGAAGCTAATACCTTCGATACGGTAATTATCAATTCAGTAATTCAGTATTTTCCTAGCATTGATTATTTGCTGCAAGTTTTGACGGGAGCTGTTAATGCTGTGGAGCCTGGTGGTTTGATATTTATTGGAGATGTACGCAGTTTACCTTTACTAGAGGCTTACCACACTTCTGTAGCACTGTATCAAGCATCATCCACACTTTCCACAATCCAGTTACAAGAGCAGATTCGCCAACGCCTCAACCAAGAGGAAGAACTGGTAATTCACCCAGACTTTTTTCGGGCATTGCAACAACATTTGCCTAAGATTGGGCGCGTGCAAATTGAACTCAAGCGGGGTCAGCATCACAATGAAATGACAAAATTCCGCTACGATGCAATTTTATATATAGGAAATAATAGCGATGACACTGTTGGAATTACTTGGTTGGATTGGCAACAGCAACAGCTAACTTTGTCATCTGTTCGCCATCTGTTATTAGCAACTCAGCCAGAGATTCTAGGAATTAAAAATGTACCCAATGCCAGAGTAATTCAGGAAGTGAAAACTATAGAATTGCTCAACAGCCAAGATATGCCAAAGACTGTAGGAGAGTTGCGATCGCATTTAGAACAACTTCCCCAAATTGGCATCGATCCGGAAGAATTGTGGAATTTAAGCGAAGATTTACCTTATTTGCTCGATATTACTTGGTCGGAATCGAGTTTAGTTGATTGTTACGACGTAGTTTTCAGACATCGCCACAGAGAAAAAGTTGAAGGGGTAGCCACTGCTGATGAAGATGCAGTTTTTATTCAACCTTGGAATTACTATGCTAATCAACCTCTACAGAGCAAATTTAGCCGCAAAATAGCAGTGGAACTCCGCCGTTTTCTGGAACAAAAGCTACCGGAATACATGGTGCCTACAGCCTTTGTATGCTTAGAGAAATTGCCACTAACACCTAATGGTAAGTTAGATCGGCGATCGCTACCTGCCCCAGATCGATCCAGAACCACCCTAGAAGCTACATTAATTAAACCTCGTACTCCTACTGAGGAGAAAATGGTTGCTATTTGGACTAAGGTATTGGGTAGCGATGCTGTGGGAATTCAAGATAATTTCTTTGAACTCGGTGGTAATTCCCTATTAGCAACTCAGTTAATCATGTCTGTACGAGAAACTTTTCAAGTAGAACTGCCGGTCAGATGTATTTTTGAGCAGCAAACCATCGAAGGACTCAGCCAAATTCTTGAAAAGCTCCATCAACAAGACACTACTGTTCTCAATACTGTTGTTAATCTCCAAGCTGAAGCTGTACTCGATGCAAACATCTATTCTCCGACAATATTTACTCAGGATATCACTCAGCCAAGCCATATTTTCCTCACAGGAGCAACAGGCTTTTTAGGTGCTTTCTTAGTACATGAATTACTACAGCAAACTCAGGCAAAAATATATTGTTTGGTACGTGCTAAGAACGAAACTGAAGGTTTCAAAAGACTAAAGGAAACTCTAGAAAAATATTTAATTTGGGATGCAAGGCAAAGCTCTAGAATCATTCCCATACCAGGGGATTTAGCTTTACCTGGTTTTGGTATCTCTCTAGAGCAATTTGAAAAGTTAGCAGCACAAATTGATGTTATTTATCATAGTGGCGCTCAAGTTAACTTTGCTAAACCATATTCTGTAGTTAAGGCAGCAAATGTTCTTGGTACGCAAGAAGTTCTGAGATTAGCGTGTCAGCAAAAAATCAAGCCAGTACACTACATCTCAACAATGGCTGTTTTTGGGGCAATGGCTTGTTTAAATGGAATAGATATCGTTTATGAGGATGATGATATTGATAAAAGTGAACCTTATCTTTCTCAAGAAATTGGCTATACACAAAGTAAATGGGTGGCTGAAAAACTTGTTTGGATTGCTAAATCTAGAGGAATCCCCATAACAGTCATCAGGTCGGGATTTTTAATGGGTCATTCCCAAACTGGTCTAACTAATACAGATGATTTCATATCTAGATTAATTAAAGGTTGTATCCAAGTAGGTAGTTTTCCAGAATTAATTAATCAAAAACAAGATTTAATTACTGTAGATTATGCTAGTAAAGCCATTGTTACAATATCTCAAAAGCCAGAATCTTTAGGAAAGGCTTTTCATATAGTACCTTTACCATCCGAAAACATCGATTTAATTCAATTATTTGAATTGATATCGGCTTGCGGATACCAGCTTCAAAAAGTACCCTATGCTCAATGGACAGAGAAGTTAATTCATCAAGCTCAGTATTCCCAATCAAATCCCTTATTCCCTCTTTTGCCTATGTTCACTGAAAAAGTGAATCAACAAGTAGCTGCTTGGGAGCTATATCAAAATACTGCTGATTTAGACTGTCGCAATACACTAAATGCAATTGCTGATACGTCTACCAGATGTCCATCAATGAATACAGAATTAATTAGGAAATATTTAAACTATTTCCAAAGTAGTGGATTTTTAAATATGTGAGATATGGCAATCCTATTTTAGTTGTGAACAAAATCGGTGTTGACTGTTCACTGTTAACTGTCAACGGTAGTCAAATAACAGTCTTAACATGTTATTTTTTGCGATTGCTAAACAGGGAATAGGAAATAGTGAAGAAGGAAGAGGGAAACCCACGTTTTAAAGCGTGGGTTTGTAATAACTGGGCGTTGCATCTGGAAAAAGATTTTTTTTAAGTTGCGACTTTGAAGTGATAACTACAGTTGCTTATTACTAGTGCCTGTTTCTTAACTAGAGGATTTTTGTAAAAATAAACAGTTAAGTACTACTCATTAATAAATAAATTAATCAGAGGTAATGCAGGTATTTTTGAGTAGTTAGACACTTCAATTATACATAAATGATTTAAGTATTTTCGACAATTTTACTCAAGTTCAAAAGAGTTAAATTTGAGTTGTTCATAGATTTATGGTTTTAATATGTATCTAACAGAAGAGCAATTATCAATATACAAAGCCCAAGGATTTCTTGTATTGCCAGAATATTTCTCTCGTGCTGAAATCGAGGTAATGAGAGCAGAATTATCTGGTTTATCTGTAAAAGATTCACCTAAAAAAATTTTAGAAAAAGATGGTAAAACTGTGCGTTCATTGCACGGTGTCCATACAAGTAATAATGTTTTCAATTGTTTAACAAGACATCCATTTATTGTTGAGCCTGCGATGCAAATAGTTGGTAGTGAAGTATATATCTATCAATTCAAAATTAATATCAAAGCAGCATTTAGTGGCGATATTTGGAAGTGGCATCAAGACTATATTTATTGGCGTAAAGAAGATGGAATGCCAAGACCACAAGTAGTCAATGCTATGTGTTTATTAGATGATATGAATGAATTTAATGGCCCGCTATTTGTAATTCCTGGCTCTCATCGAGAAGAGATGATTGATGTTGCGGTTCATAATTCTAGAGAAACACCTAAAAATGTTCATAATTCTAGTGACAGTCCTGGATGGATGTCGAGTTTTAGTGCTAATTTGAAGTACTCTCTCAACCAAGAATTAATTACAAATTTAGTCTCAAAATACGGAATAGCTTTTATCAAAGCTGCGGCGGGTTCTGTAGTATTTTTTGATAGTAATATTGTCCATGCTTCCACGAACAATATTTCGCCTTTTGGGCGTTCTACAGTAATTATTACTTATAATAGCATTGAAAATATTCCTTCTCCAGTAGTTAAACCACGACCAGATTTTCTTGTTAGTCAAGATTATCGGCCTGTTATTCCTTTAGCATGTGATATATTATCCGAGCATTCTCTTACCAAAATCTCTAAACTCCGATAAAGCATGAATTTTTAGTCTAATTTCAGCGCCTATTTATAATCCAATACGGTGCAGATAAGTCAGAATAAATGAACCGCAAAGGTACAAAGAACGCAAAGAAATAAGAGTTTGAGAGGGTTTTTGCGTAAGTTTTGAAAGGTGTTTATTATATCATGTTCGTCTAATTACTTATTAAAAAAATTCTCCGCGTTCCCGCGTCGCCGTGTCTCCGCGTCAGTCTACATGATAAGTATTCAACCGGACATGATATTACTAACTGAACGGTATTGATTTATAGTTATCTGGATTTAACTAACTGTAATCACCGTTCCTAAACTTTCATTCCCCAGCCTATCCACTGCACACACGGCGTAGGTTCCTGCTTGTTGGACGGTGGCAAAGGTTGTACCAGCAGATAAAATTCGTTGAATTGTCCAAGTATCATCGCTGGTTTGCCGATAAAGGGCCCACGAACGAACAGGCTGATTATCTCCAGGCTGCCAACTAAGTTTGCGGTTATTGACTTGTAGTCCAGTGGGTGGAGTGGGTGATGTTGTATCCAGCCAAGACATACTAGGAGGTAGGGCAGGTTTGTTATAAAGCACACTTTGGAATCGATCCGCTATGCCTTGACTATTTTCTCTCAAAACACTGAGATTAAAGAAAATATTGCCTAATGATAAGTTTGCAGTTTGACTACGACTAATTTTCACTTGCTTTTCAATTTCATCACTTTCTCGACTTTTGTTGCTTGGTTCTGTGAGATTGTTACCTGCATAAACGTGTCTTTGCTTTGTGTTGATGTCTGTCCACCACTTTAATAATGCAGAATAACTTTGTTGTGGTTGGTCTGTGCGCCAGTAAAGTTGAGGCGCAATATAATCAATCCAGCCTTGTTCTAGCCATTTCTTGGAGTCGGCATACAGCACATTGTAAGCATCTAAGCCAGTAATACCGGAGGGTTGTCCGGGGCGGTAAATTCCAAAGGGGCTAATACCAAATTTCACGTGGGGTTTAGTTGCTTTAATTCCTTCGGAGAGACGCAGTACCATTTTGTTAACATTATCCCGTCGCCAGTCACCGAGGCTGAGTGTACCACCAGCTGCTTTGTAAGCGGCGTAGGTTTTTTCATCAGGGAAAGATTGTCCCTCTACAGGATAGGGGTAGAAATAATCATCTAAGTGAACGCCATCAATATCGTAGCGTTTCAATACATCGAGAATTACGTTGTAAGCCCTGTCTTGGACTATTTTCAGTCCTGGATCCATCCAGCGTTGAGTTTTCCACAGATAAACGGTTTCTGGATTGGTGACTGCTATGTGGGGATAGACGGTTTTAGCTGGGTTAGTGGAAGTACTGGCGCGGTAAGGGTTGAACCAAGCATGAAGTTCGATATTGCGCTTGTGACACTCTGCGATCGCAAATGCTAAAGGATCGTAAAATGGTTCGGGTGCTTTCCCCTGAGTTCCTGTAATCCAAGCACTCCAAGGTTCTAATTGAGATTCATACAAAGCATCGCCCTCTGGCCTGACTTGGAAAATCAGGGCGTTGAAGTTCAGTGCTTGTAATTTAACGGTAATTTCTGTGAATTCAGCTTTCTGTTGCTCAACAGAAAGTCCTGTTTTGGAAGGCCAATCACCATTCCACACAGATGCCACCCACACTCCCCGAAATTCTCTGGTATGATTTAGCTTCACCTTACCGGGAGGTATCGGTGTTGGTGTTGGTGTTGGTGTTGGCGTCGGTGTGGGTGTTGGTGGCACCACGAGGTAACTAGAGGCAATCTTTTCTGTTACACCTAAATACACCAAAGCTTGATAAACAATCACAGCCACATCTGCACGGGTAGCTGCAACATTGGGACTAAGTAATTTCAGATTTGGGAAATTTACTACTAATCCCGCACTAGTGGCAATAGCTATCTGATTTTTGCCATATTCAGGAATTTGAGCAGCATCTTGATAAATTTGTCCAAGATTAGAAACAAGGTCAGGTTTTATTTTTGTGGCAATTTCTAAGCCTGATACCAAAGAAACTAAAACTTCTGTTTTGGTAATTCGGTTAGCAGAACGAAAGGTTTTATCTGGAAATCCGCTAATAAATGCTTTTTCGTAAGCTGTTTGAATGGCTGCTGCTGCCCAAAAACTACTAGGTACATCAACAAAGGGGACATACTGCCGTTTCTTAACAATTGTTGCAAATGCCTTAGCGATGATGGCGGCGAACTCAGCACGGGTAAGCGAATTATCGGGGCGATAAGTGCCGTTGGGCAATCCACTGACAATATTACGTTGGGCTAAGGCTGTGATAAACAAGCGTGCCCAATGGTTTTGAATATCTGAGAACGGAGTAGAGATAGATACCATTGTTGAGATTGCAGCTAGCTAGCCTGGATTTTGATTACCTTTGTTAATTTAGCAATACCAGAGCGATCGCTGCTGCAATCTCATGTAAACTTTTTAGTGCCGTCATTGGGTTTTTGCAGTCTTGGGAAAAGGGAAAAGGTTAAAGGGGAAAGGGGAAAGGGAAAATACCAAACCTTTCCCCCTTCCCCTTTTCCCGACTTCTCTTAGAAGTCTAATGTTCTTTGCGTCCCCGTGTCCCCGTGTCCCCGCGTCTTCTTATCTCCCCAGTCCTACACTTCATTTAAGGCAGAACGCAGATTCAATGACAGCATGAGGCGGGAAATGCCGGTGAATAAAACGCTGACACCAACTAGTGTTCCGAGTAACCAAGGCGCATTGAAGGGCCACTGAAACCAAATCATTGCACCTAAGACCAGTGTGATAATGCCGTTCACTAATACCCATGTCCAGTTTTGTTGCCCGCGTAACTGGAAGGCCAGAATTAACTCGAATGTGCCTTCAGTCAACAAAAAGGTACCAAGCAGCAGGGTTAGTGTGAGGATGCCTGTATAAGGATAAGCCAATAGCATGATGCCGGTGGCAATATACAGTCCGCTTAATAAAAGTTTCCAAACAAAACCTCCGCGATCGCGGGTTTGGGAGGCGTAAACTAGTTTTGTAAATCCAGCAAAAGTTAAAATCGCTGCAAACCAAGTTTCCGCAAATATGGTGGTGAATGTAGGTAGTGCAATCCCAATGATGCCTGCAACAATTAGCAGAATACCAACGATCAACGAACCATTAAGTTGTTTTTTAATATCTTGAGATACATCGGTTGTCATACAAATTCTTTCCTTATGCTTAGATTAAATTCTGCAATTATGTTAAAGAACTTCTAAGTCATGGGGTAGAATCTTGAGGTAGACTCATGGGTATTAAATTTCAGCACTAACTACCTATCAAAAGTTGTCTGCAAGAGTGCTTAAACGTTCATAAACAACGATGAGACGATCTCCTTCTAGTTCCACAGAAGTACTAGGATAATTTTGAATCGCTCCCAGTAGTGTCACTTCACCATTTTGCTTAATCGATTCACTTAAAGCAGTTCGCAGTGCTTCTTGGTTTAGTTCTCCTGTGGGAGGATGAACTACTTCGCCAATTTGGTTAACTAAAACTGGCCCTGCCCAACTGGAGAGTAAGTTATTTAAAAAAGTGCGATCGGCTTTGATGCCAGCTTTGAGGGCTTTACGAGCTAATGCAGGTTCTTGTTGAGCCGCCTGCAAATAAGCTGTTAAGGTTGGGGTAGTCTTACCAGTGTCTGCAAATTCATTTAATTCTTGAACAGATATTGGCCCTTGAAAATTGCCATATTTTAAAATAACTTGCTCGGCAGCATCAGCATTATTGTTTGAAAATAGAACAATAGCACCTACACCTAAAGCTAAAGTTTGAGAAATAAACTTAGTGAGTTTTTTTGTGTTTGATTGATTGAAAACTTGAAAAATCTGCATTATTTTATCGAAGTTTTTATTTATATGGACGCTGCATGGGTAAAAAATACCCAAGGTATTATTCTACAAAATTTTTGCTAGGCATAAATGATTAAGGGCGTACAGCTGTACACCCCTACAGCCAACAAAAATTTTCCGAAACTTATTATTTTTGAATTTTTTGATTAGGCGAACCAGCATGAGGTAATATCGATTTTTCTTCGTCTAAGGTTGGTGCAGGTATACCTAAATGCTTCCTGGTGGCTTCTTCAGCTAGCTGTCGGTCTTGTTGTGTCTCGAATTGACTTTCGTCTAACAAATGAGGGTTTTTTACCGCTTCATCTCGGCTTGGGCGATAGCCGTTTTTCCACTTATACTTCCAATCCATTGTTTAATAAACAGATATACTGCAA
>Ga0314812_100042_pt1 | contig 21003 bp, 19 predicted proteins | sample STEome_9_FD_202336 | JGI IMG/M metagenome (GOLD analysis project Ga0314812, IMG submission 202336) | Metatranscriptome of soil surface biofilm microbial communities from soil inoculated with nitrogen-fixing consortium DG1, State College... ...
AAAAAAAAAAAAAAAAAAAAAAAAAAAAAAAAAAAAAAGGTATATTCACTGATCTCAAATTCATGGATTCTTTATCTATCAATTCCTTACTTGAAGAGTTGAAAAATCCCGATGCTACAGTGCGCGAACAGGCAACCAGAAAAATCTGGCGAATCTGGTTTCAGCAAAAGGGAATCTATGGGCTGGAAAGAATTGACCGCAGTCAAAAGTTACTTGATGCTGGTGAAATTACTCAAGCCGAAACAGCACTGACTGAATTACTCAGAGAACAGCCAGATTTTGCTGAAGCCTGGAATCGACGAGCTTTTCTTTATTACAGTATTGGTGATTATCAAAAATCTCTGGCAGATTGTCAGATGGTTGTGCAGATAAATCCAATACATTTTGGTGCTCTTCATGGTATGGGTTTGTGTTATGCAGCACTAGGAAGGTATAGTGAAGCTATCCGCGCTTTCAAACGTGCTTTAGAAATTCAACCCTATTCGCTGGTGAATCAAAAGTTGATTTTAGAATGTACATTTAGATTGAGCTACGACGGTAGATAGGAGAGAGCATCATAGTTTTTTATGAATCCGTTTTTACCCTCATCAGCAACAATTAATCGCCTAACTCGCCGTAATTTTATTCAATATAGTTCTATCTATATTGCTAGTAGCTTGATTGCAGCTTGTACTAACAACAACCAACCATCAACGAAAAGTTCTGGTTTGGATAAAGTGACATTCGGCACAAACTGGATAGCACAAGCAGAACACGGTGGATTTTATCAAGCGATTGCCACTGGCATTTACAAAGACTACGGCTTAGATGTCACCATCAAAATGGGTGGCCCCCAAGTGGGGAGTGGTACTCAATTGTTGATGGGGGGTGCGGTAGATTTCTTTATGGGTTATGGCATTGACGCCATAAATGCCATTGCACAGGGTATTCCCAAAATCACAGTCGCAGCAATTTTTCAAAAAGATCCTTGGTGTCTCATTGCCCATCCCAACACAGCAATTAAAACCCTGGCAGATCTCAAAGGCAAACCAATTTATGTTTCTGCTTCTGCTAACATCACCTATTGGCCGTTACTCGAAGCAAAGTATGGTTTTACCGACGATCAAAAGCGTCCTTATAACTTTAATCCGGCTCCATTTTTAACTGACAAAAACTCCGCTCAACAAGGTTATGTTACATCTGAACCTTTTGCCATTGAAAAGCAAGGCGGTTTTGAGCCACTGGTATTTTTATTAGCAGATTATGGTTATCAACCATACGCAACTACTATTGAAACTAAAAAAGAACTTGTAGACAAAAACCCGGAATTAGTACAACGATTTGTTGATGCTTCCATTAAAGGTTGGTATAGTTATTTAGAAAATCCCCAACCAGGGAATCAACTGATTAAAAAAGATAATCCAGAAATGACAGATGATCAACTGGCTTATAGTATTCAAAAGCTCAATGAATATGGAATCATTCTTTCTGACATAGCAGAAAAACAAGGTATCGGGGCAATGAGTGACGAGAAGTGGAAATCACTCTTCGATAGTATGGTTGATACTAAGATTTCCCAACCCAACGTTAATTATAAAGAAGCGTATACCTTGCAATTTGTGAATAAAGGCGTAGGCTATTACAAGAAGTGAATCAATTTTGGGTTTTTAGATTTATTTCACGGATGAATTTAGGGGCTTCAAACCTGTTTAAATTTTAAATTTGTAATATTCAATCCAAAATCTAAAATTTAAAATCTAAAATTAGGTGAGCGATCGCTGTTATTCTCCAAATTTGTTGCATGAGTAACCGTCCCATTATCACACTCAGTCACATTAGCAAAGTCTACGCCAATGGTACTGTTGCCCTGCAAGACTTAAATTTAGCAATTGCAGAGGGGCAATTTGTGAGTTTAGTCGGTCCCTCTGGTTGTGGTAAAAGTACAGTACTGCGCTTAATTGCCGGACTGGGACAAATGAGTTCTGGTAATATTAACTGGGGTATAACTCAGCAACCAAAAAAACTGGCTTTTGTTTTTCAAGATGCTGCCCTTATGCCTTGGGCAAATGTTTGGGAAAATATACGTTTACCCCTAAAGTTGGCGGGAATCTCTAACCGAGACAGCCAAAAATTGCTACAGCAGACATTAACATTGGTAGGATTAGAAGGCTTTGAAAACAACTATCCCCGCGAATTATCTGGTGGGATGAAAATGCGGGTGTCAATTGCTAGGGCATTAGTAACTCAGCCAAATATCCTATTAATGGATGAACCATTTGGCGCATTAGATGAAATTACTCGTAGTAAACTCAACAGTGATTTACTCGATTTATGGTGTCAACAGCACTGGACAGTGGTTTTTGTCACCCACAATATTTATGAAGCAGTTTATTTATCAAATCGAGTGCTAATTATGGGGAAAAGTCCCGGACGTATCGTAGCAGATATAAAAATTGATGCTTCCTATCCCCGTGACGATGACTTTCGGACATCATCGCTGTATAACCAATATTGCCGCGAAATTTCTCTGCATCTAGCCCAAGCTATGAGATAAATAAGCACAGAGGCAAGACAGAGGCACGAGAAAATAGGAATGGCGTTACAAAATGAAGTACACAAGTAGGGGCGAACAGTCGTACCCTACGGGAAGGCAAAGCCTACGCCCTTACAATTACCTGTAACTCACAAAGTTGCAATTTGCTGTAGATGTAAAATCTGTTTTAATTCTAATTATTGAAATCTGCTTTGTTTTTATTTAAATAATCCTGACAAACTTTTCATATAATTCTCCAAATGAGGTAATTCCACGGAAGAATGCAAGTAAAAAGTATTTTATGCTTGATAAATGAAATTATTACTTTCATTTAACTATGCTCAAACACTCGAATTTGCTGTTAGCACTTATAGGAATTTTTTGCATATTTAATTACCCAGAAATACAATCTACCCAAGCCCAAGTACCAGCAAAAGCCAAGCTAACTTACAAAGAGAAATTCGATCGACATACCAGTTTTGTAGATGAAAATTGTGTGCGTCCAGAAACGCGTAGATTCGAGAGTTTAGAATATCAACTGTGCCGGATGGAAGATATTCACACCAGAGTTAGCATGGAAGGGCCAGAGGGAGAAAATGGGCCAACAGCTTACTTTTATGGTGGCAAGCTATTTGCGTTTAGAGATACTGGTAGTGGGGAAGCCTGGATGTTTCAAGACGGAAAATTGATTGCGGAGGTGGAAGTGGGTGCTGTTGCCCCAGAATACAATAAAATCACAACTCAATTTAGTCCTAAAATTCGCAAGGAATATACCGATCGCTCGATAGAATCTACCCGAAATATGCTGAAGGTTTTTGGCTCCAATTTTAATCTGTAAAAATACTTCGTAAAAAGTTTTTAGTATTCACGAAATGCCACGTAATGGTCTCGATTTTATCAAGATTCAGTAATTACGATTGACAATCTATAAATTACGTAAGGTTTTCCATACACAAGATACAAGATTCCCTGAGATTGCTATCCAAGGCTAAAAATATTCATTTCATATAGGAATCTGATTTGAGTAATGAACATATTTGTGTGGTGAGGGAACAGGTAACTCTTAACAGGAAAACAGCAATTTAGGGGTGTATTGAGTTTTTTCACCAAATCAAATATGAGTCCTATATACCATCTCAAATATCAAATTTTTGGAGAAATTATGATACAAAAAACATATAGATTCATCGTACCAAGTTTGTTAGGAATTTCAAGCATATTGGTGTTACTAAACACGGGTGGAAATCAAAAAGCGATCGCAAATATTAGCTCACATAATATATCTCCGGTAATAGTTGCCCAGGCTCAAACAACGGCTGACCCCTTGGTCGAACTTGGAATTACAAGGGAAGAACTGGAAAAAGCTCTTGCTGAATCCGATCGAGCAATTAAGCTCAATCCTAATGATGTAGATGCTTATTTAGGTCGGGCAATGATTCGCAATTTCTTAAAAGACTATGCAGGTGCAATTTCTGATTACGATCTAGCTATCAAACTCAGACCACGGCCAAAGGACGTTTCTGTATATACCAACAGCGCCAATGCTCACGCTAAATTAGGCGACCACAAAGGTGCGATCGCAAAATATAACACAGCCCTCAAAATCGATCCAAATGGAGTTTTTAGTTTATTTATCTACAATGATAGGGGTCTTTCCTATCTGGCTTTAGGGGATACTAAAAGTGCGATCGCAGACTTTAATCAAGCAATTAAACTTGAACCTGAGTCGGCAGTATCCTATTATAATCGAGGTCTGGTTCAACGTCGTTTAGGTCAAAAGCAAGCCGCTATTTCTGACTTTCAAAAAGCAGCAAAATTATATCAAGTAAATAACAAAACTGAGGAATATCAAAGGACTTTGAACCAATTAAAAGAGCTTCAGTCCACAACTAGTACTCCAAGGCAAAAGTAAAAATGGCAAAGTAGACGGCGTCGGTTTTCGTCTCTTCTTACTTTACAATGAGGGAAAAATATTTCTAGAGCTTATGTTGGGTGGAACGGAGTAAAACCCAACATATAATATCTGAAAAACAAACATTATTGAAACTACGAAAATATAAGCTTCAAAAATTTTACCTGTTGAAAAATTTTCTAAAATTATCATAACCTCGTGTCGGGTTACGATGAAAATTATATAGGAATCAGATTTGATTAATGAACATATTTGTGTAGAGAGGGAACTCTTAACAGGAAAAAAGGAATTTAGGGGTGTACTGATACCAATTCAAAAAATGTTTGCGACAGATAAGGCATTAAGGATAAAGTCGTAACCAGCCAAAGAAGCAGCAATTTGAGGAGTTAGATCGGCCAGAAGTTGAGCAACTTTATATCAATTAAAAAAAATGTTTGCGACAGATAGGGTAATTCAATAGAAAGTTTAATTATACTCTGAAATATTACCACTCATATGAGATATTAAACAGGGATGAGCCAAAGAAGACAAATCTAATTTGAGTTATGAATAAACCAGAACTTATGTAAGGTTTATGAAAATATCTAACCACAGAGGCGCAGAGGTCACGGAGCAATGAGAATTTGAGAAATATTTTGCGTAAGTGCTATAACCAAAAACACAATAGCAACTTTATTCAATCCTCAGGATTTATCCACGCTAAATTACTAAATTAGCATCGGCAGCTCGTCCAACTGAAGTAAAATCAGTTAGTGGCGGCGATCGCGTAGCTCAAAGTGCTAGTCTTCTAAAAAAAGGGAAACACTGTGGTCTTGGGGTCTCCCAAGTGGAGCAAAGTGGTGTGAGACGAAAAAAGAAGAATACAAATGAATATAACGCTTTACTAACATAGCTTTGGCGTCAAAATAACTTGCATATGAAAAATAAAACCACCACAGTCATACCTCCATGCTTTAAAATTGCTCAGATTCAATTTTGAACTTTTGAAAATGCTGTTTATCCGTCGTCTCCAGTCACAAAAAACGCCAAAAAAATTAATTTATGCCGATGTATTTGCACCGATCGCAGTTGGTATTGTAGTACTATTACTGTGGGATATCTTGGTGCGGGTAATGTATTTACCTCCTTATATCCTCCCTGGCCCAATATTAGTATTTCAAACATTAATTACCGACTGGAATGAGCTTTTTCCATCATTATTAATTACACTGCAAATTACAATTTTTGCCTTTGTGGCTGCGGCAATTTCTGGTTTATTGATAGCGATTTTGTTCGCTCAAAGTAAATGGATTGAACGCAGTTTATTTCCCTATGCGGTAATTTTACAAACAACTCCCATAGTGGCGATCGCACCTTTAATAATTCTTTGGTTAAAAAATAATACTTTTGCTGCCTTAGTAGTTTGTGCTTGGATAGTCGCTTTTTTTCCCATTGTTTCCAACACTACATTAGGACTCAACAGCATTGACCGAAACTTGCTCAACTTGTTTCAACTTTACAAAGCTTCTCGCTGGCAAACACTACTGTATCTCCGTTTACCTAGTGCCATGCCTTACTTTTTAGGCGGGTTAAAAATCAGTGGTGGTTTAGCGTTAATTGGTGCTGTGGTGGCTGAGTTTGTCGCTGGTACTGGTGGTGCAAAATCAGGTATTGCTTACCGAATTTTGATATCTAGCTACAACTTACAAATTCCTCGAATGTTTGCAGCGTTATTTCTAACAACTGGGTTGGGTGTCTTGATTTTTGTTGTTTTGAATCTTTTATCTGATTTTATATTAAGTAAGTGGCATGAAAGTGCTGTCAAAGAAGAAAACTAGATCGGAATTTGATTATGCTCAATATATATTTCCCAACTCTTGACAAGGGTAAAGATAGAGATTATTGCGTAGCGTAATTAATAATAAGCTATAACCACAGCCAACTTAGAAGTCCTGATTTATAAATTATGACAACCAACTTAGATACACTGATTAATTCTCTAGAAGGCATAGAAATAATCACAGAAGCAGCCCAAGTCGCAAAATTATCTCATGATTATCACACCTTTAGCCCAGTGCTGGTGCCGAAATTAGAGGGAAAAGTGGGGGATATTGCGGTGCGCCCCACCAGTGAAGCAGAAGTTTTAAAAGTCGCGGCGGCCTGTGCGAAATACCGCGTACCCGTAACCGTCCGGGGTGCTGGAACCGGGAATTATGGGCAATGCGTACCGTTGCATGGTGGGGTAATTTTAGACATGACGCGGATGCAAAAGATTCTTTGGGTAAAGCCAGGGGTGGCGCGGGTAGAAGCCGGAATCAAATTGGCGGCTATAGATAAAAAAACCAGAGAATTCGGCTGGGAAATCCGTATGGCACCCTCGACTTACCGCACAGCCACAATTGGCGGATTTATTGCTGGGGGGAGTGGGGGTATTGGCTCAATACAATACGGATCGTTACGCGATCGCGGCAATATCTTAGCACTGCGAGTGGTAACTTTAGAAGATGAACCGCGAGTTATAGAATTGCGGGGAGACGATGTACAAAAAGTTAACCATGCTTGGGGTATTAACGGCATCATTACCGAAGTTGAAATTCCCTTAGGCCCTGCTTATCCCTGGGCAGAAGTCATCGTTACATTTGATGACTTTATGGCAGCAGCAAAATTTAGTCATACACTTGGTAATGCTGATGGTATGATTAGCAAATTAATTTCTGTCTTCGCATCACCAATTCCGCAATATTTTCACGCCTTGCAACAATATATTCCTGAAGGTACTCATGCGGTATTTTTGATGTTTGCGGAACCGAGTTTAGAATTATTGCCCGGTTTGGTACAGCGGTATGGCGGCCAGATTACCTATGAAAAATTAGCCCCAGAAGCAGCCAAAGGCACGCCATTAGCAGAATTTACTTGGAACCACACCACCTTACACGCCCGGACTGTAGACACTGGAATTACCTACCTACAAAGTATGTTTCCGGCGGCTAAAAGTCTGCAACTTGTAGAGCATATGTATAATCATTTTGGCGATGAAGTAATGATGCATTTAGAATTTTTTTCGCGTCAACGGTGCTGTAGTTCCTGGTGGCTTGCAACTTGTACGCTACACCACAGAAGAACGTCTGAATGAAATTATGCGCTATCACGAAGAACACGGTGTGACTATTGCCAATCCTCACACCTATATTATTGAAGATGGTGGAAGAAAAGTTATTGACCCAGAGCAGTTAAAATTTAAAGAAATAGTAGACCCCTATGGGTTAATGAACCCTGGTAAAAGTAAAGTTCTGCAATGATCGCGATTAAGAATTCAGGAGTCAGGAGTCAGTAGTCAGAAGTAAAAAATTTTTCATCCCTGGTTAGCAGACTTAGTTTGTGTACTCCACACTTTTGGAAATTTGCTATAAAAATTGGAGTATTCTTAAATTTTGACTCCTGAATTCTGACTTCTGAATTCTGACTCCTGAATTCTGACTCCTGAATTCTGACTCCTGAATTCTGACTTCTGACTTCTGAATTCTGACTTCTGAATTCTGACTTCTGAATTCTGACTCCTGAATTCTGACTCCTGAATTTTAAATATTCCGTGGGCAGAACCCAGAATAACATTCCAAAATCACCCATGATTGAAATTGATGGTTCTTACGGAGAGGGAGGCGGACAAGTTCTTCGCACTTCCTTAAGTCTAGCCGCTATCACTGGCGAAGCAATAAGGATTACAGGTATTCGCGCCGGACGCAAAAAGCCAGGGTTAGCACCACAGCATTTAACAGCTGTTCGTGCGGCCGCTAGAATTTGTAATGCCCAACTATCAGGTGATGCTTTGGGTTCAATGCAATTGGAATTTATTCCGGGTAGTGCTGTGCAAGCTGGAACCTATGCCTTTGATGTTAGTAAAGCACAACCTGGTGGTTCTGCGGGTGCGATCGCTTTAATTCTCCAGACAATTCTCCTACCTTTAGCACTAGCACCCGGCAATTCCCAAGTAACACTCAAAGGTGGAACTCATGTGAACTTTAGCCCCACAGTTACATACATCGAGCAAGTTTATCTGCGGATATTGCAACGCATGGGAGTAGAAGCAAAAGTCAAATTAGGCGCTTGGGGTTGGTATCCCCAAGGAGGCGGAGAAATAGAATTGCAAGTTACTGGTGGTTGTCAACTTCACGGGATCGATTTATTGGAACGCGGGAGTTTACAGCAGGTGCGGGGAGTTGCTGTGGTCACAGAATTACCTTCCCACATACCCCAACGTATGGCCAATCGTGCCGAAAATTTGCTTAGAGAAGCGCATTTAAAAGTTGCCGTGCAAGCATCACGAGAAAAGGGCGTTGCACCAGGCGCGGGTATTTTCCTCACTGCTGAATATCAAAACAGCTTGGCTGGTTTTGGTGGCTTTGGGCGTTTGCGATTATCAGCCGAAACAGTTGCGGAAATTGCTTGTCATCAACTACTTGAGTTTCATCACACAGGCGCACCAGTAGACGAACACTTAGCAGACCAGTTATTATTACCAGCTGCTTTAGCTTCACAAGAAAGTCATTATCGAGTAGCTGAGGTCAGTAGTCATTTGACTACCAATGCTGGAGTAATTCAACAATTTGGATTAGCACAGATTAAAGTAGATGAAATTGAGAGAAGAGTGTCGGTAAAGAGTTTAAATCACAGCGATCGCTGTTAATGCTGCACCTGCGACAATCACAACAACAGCACCAAGCATCGATAAATTTTGCAGAAATTTGGCACTATTGGGTAAGCGATCTATCCATTGATGGGCATAAACTACAATTAATCCGATGGCTATCAACACTGATGCTAATCCCAAGCTAAATGCACTAATTAACATCACTCCATAAGCAGCTTGATGTAAAGCGATCGCACTTAAGAACAAAACTAGCGCCGATGAACAAGGTACAATTCTCTCCGCAATACCCAACGCAATTAGCGATCGGTTCGTGACGGATTTGCTTGGTGGGTGGTGGTGATGTTTATTTTCCTCTGTTCTCTTGCCTTTGTTTGAGTTTCAAGATGATTTCTGAGTGCATTTCGCGGGTGATTGGATAAAAATACGTTAAAACTAAACCTAAAATTAAAGCGATCGCTGGTACTGGCCCAATAAAACTACGAATTACATTTAACACAGTATCCGGTTGAATTGGCATCACGATATCTGGTGTGGGTTTAATATAACCAGCCGCACCTAATCTTTGTAAAACCAGATAAACTGCAAATCCTAAACAGATTTTCTGAAGAAACACCATAAAGCTGTAAAAAATACCCTCTCGTCGCTGTCCAGTTTTGAGTTCATCCAACTCAATTACATCGGGTAACATTGACCAGGGAACAAGATAAGCAGTAGAGACACCGAAACCTGCCATCAGCGCCAAAATATACATTAGGATAATTTGATCGGGTTGCAAGAAAAAAAGTCCAACTTGGGCAATAAGCCAGACACTCATCCCCATGTAGTACACAGCTTGTTTGCCAAAACGCTTACTAAGAGCAGTCCAAACAAACAGCATAGACATAGCGGTTCCTTGCACCGTCAGCAAGACCAAGCTAACGTGCCATTGCGGTAGCCGCATCCAACTAGTAACAAAGTAAGGGATAATACCAGCTGACAATTGAAAACTCAACCAAGAACAAAGGTAGATACCTACTACAAACAAGAAAGGGCGATTAGTAAAAACTATTTTGAGTTGTTGTCCTAAAGGAATAGAAACTTGTTGCTCAGTTTGTGGGTGTAACTTTGCTACTGCTTGAGCGCGTTTTTTTGTTCCCCAGACACACCAATACAAAGGTAAGACAGAGATAACAGCACAGATGGCTCCTCCTACTACATATTGTAGTTGTCTATTATTGGGAATAAATATGGAGATAACTAAAAAAAGAAGTATGGCGAAAATGCTACCGCCAATAGAAAAGAAAAAGCGGAAGCTAGTTAAACTAGTACGTTCATCGTAGTCTTGAGTTAGTTCTGCGGTGAGGGCTGTATATGGTAAATTGACAATTGTATAGAAAGCATTAAATAAAATAGAAACAGCAGTGTAATACCAAAATAACCCCCACTCATTGACACTTTCTTGATTGCTGAATTGCGGAACAATCCACTGCAAAAAGAAGAAAATTCCAAAGGGAATTGCTCCCCAAATCATCCAAGGATAGCGCCTTCCTTGACTACTTTGAGTGCGATCGCTCAATACACCAACCATCGGATCGTTGACTGCATCCCAGACTTTACCGATTAGTTGCGTTCGTCCGGCTAAGTTGGGATCTAAACCAGCAACATCAGTGAGGAAAGGTGACAGATAGGTGATACCAATCATAGCTGCGATCGCTGTTCCCAAATCTCCGGCACCGAAAGCAATTTTAGTACTCAGATTTAGTTTTTCATTTTGAGGTGTTTGTTGAGCATCACCATCAGCAGCAGAATCATTCATAAAAATTCACACTCATACTAAAATAATAAATTTATTTTCAATTACTTCCCTAAAATTTATGACAGACCTTTACGTTTCTTGGTCAGATTATCATCAAAAAATCGAACAACTGGCCATTCAGATTTATGAATCGGGTTGGCAATTTAACCAAATTATTTGTCTTGCTAGAGGAGGGCTACGAGTTGGAGATATTCTCTCCCGGATATACGATAAACCCCTAGCAATTTTAGCAACCTCATCTTACAGTGGCCCTGGCAAACAAGAAAGAAGTAATTTAATTTTGTCCCGCCACTTGACAATGACCAATGAAAAATTAGGTTCCCACATTCTTTTAGTTGATGACTTAGTAGACTCTGGAATTACACTCCAGCACACTATTCCTTGGCTAAAACAAAATACAGATTTCGCCATTGAGGAAATTCGCACAGGCGTACTCTGGTACAAAGCCTGTTCAGTTATAGCACCCGATTACTACGTTGATTACCTACCCGATAACCCCTGGATTCACCAACCCTTTGAACACTACGAGAATATGGATGTTGCAGAACTCGCGGTTAAGGTGATGGGGTGATGGGGTGATGGGGTGATGGAGGCAGGGGAGGCAGGGAAAAGGTTAAAGGGTAAAGGGTAAAGGTATAAATTAACCTTTCCCCCTTACCCCTTTCCCTTTTACCATTCCCTGGAAAGCCCCATGCCCCATGACGCCACTTGCTCCACTTGGGGAGACTCCAAGACCGCAGTGACTCCCCCATGCCCAATGCCCAATGCCCCATGCCCCATGCCCAAATCAAAACAGCCACAGCCAAATCGGTAAAGTAACCAGCAATAGGATGACTCCACTGGCTAATGCTGTCACTGCCAAATCGCGATCGAGATTAAATGCTTCGGCAATTACTAGTGTGGCGAAAGCTGGAGGCATAGCCATTTGCAATACTATTACCTTGGCTGTGGAACCCGTTAATCCAAATAGTGGTAGGATGCTGCCCAAGATTAATGGCACTAGTAGCATTTTGATGATTAAACTGATGCTTGCTTGTGGTAGGCTGCGCCAAGAATTGAGTAGTGCTAATCGCATTCCAATTAGCACTAAAGATAAAGCTAGGATAGTCCAAGCCAATTTCTCTAGGAATAATTCCACAACGGTGGGAATTGCCACCTCTCGAAATACTAATCCAAATCCGAAACTCCACAGACCAGGATTAATTAAGATGGCTTTCACAGTGTACCAGTGATTTTGGACGCCACCGCCAAAACGTGCTGCGAGGAATACACCCAAGCCATAACTTCCGGGAAAGGAACCTAACAAATCGTAAAATAACGCCCAAGCAAAGTATTCCTTACCTACCATTGCTAAGGTGATGGGAAAACCGAGAAAGCCTGTGTTCCCAAACATCGTCGTTAGCAGGAAGCTAGCTTGGGTTGGCGCTTGGGGAATGGTATTTCTAAAATGGGCTTGTGCTTTCATACCTACCCAACCTAAAAAAGCACCGAGTAGAATGGCTAGGTAAGCGATGGCAGGTGCAATCCAAACCTGCGCCGACAAGCTGGATTGACGCAAAAAAGATACTATGCTTATGGGTACTCCCACCCAATACAGAAACCGTCCGAGAAGGGTAGGAACTGTCATAGGTAGTTTGCGTCCCAAAATAAAACCTACCAGTACTAATCCTCCTAGCTTGACGTATAGTTCTAAAAGGTTTGTCAAAATTCCACCTAAGAACCATCAATATAAAATGCTACCTGTTACTTATACTTTTGTCCAGTGCTAAATATGTTATGGCTATCCCACAAAACAGGAGTTTTCCCTTGAAGAAAGCTGGGTTTTCTAAAAAACTGCAAAATTCATCACACGATCCTGATGACATTCCAGTAGCTATACGCGATACTCCTGTTGCAACACCGAAAGCGTGGTTGCAACCCCAAATTTTACTAATTGGGGGAGCTGCGGGATTTGTATTACTGGCTTTAGTAAGCAGTTTTTTGTTTTTCCTAACAACACCGAGAAAAACTGCCAATTCCGAACCTTCACCAGTTAGTTCTGCTCCTGCGACTCCCCCAGCATCTAATGATTCCAACAATACTCTTTTGGGACATCTGACATATACACAAGCGCCAGAATCAGACCTGGTAATCATTTCCGGAAATAGGGGCATCAGAATGCGGAAAGCTGCTGCCCAAAAATTTCAGGAGATGGTGGCAACAGCGCGGAGTGCAAATGTAATTTTGGTGCCCATTTCTGGCTTTCGCTCAGTTAAAGACCAAGAGCAATTGTTTTTTGTTCTTGGTGCCCAGAAAAATCAAACACCAGCCCAACGAGCTGCCCTCAGCGCTCCTCCCGGTCATAGCGAACATCACACGGGCTACGCTGTGGATATTGGAGATGGTGCAGCACCAGCAACTAATCTTGAAACTAAATTTGAAAATACCAAAGCTTATCAGTGGCTACAAGCAAATGCAGCGCGTTTTGGCTTTGAAATGTCTTTTCCCAAAAATAATGTTCAAGGCGTGAGTTATGAACCTTGGCACTGGCGTTTTGTTGGCGATCGCGATAGTTTGGAAACATTCTATAGAGCCAGAAATTTAAAACCAACTCCGGCGGCTCAATAATATTTATTGATTGAAGAGGGAGTGTTGATTGTTGACTGTTGACTGTTAACTGTTGACTGTTGACTGGGGAGTTATTATTCTCCCCTCCATTTCCATCTACCGATTTTTGCGATCGCTACCTCAGCCCTATTACTTTTATCGGCTCTTTACTGGATTTTCACTTTCTGGTTTTTGATATTTACCTGGATACTTTCGATAAAAATATTCTTCCATAATTTGTAAAATCATTGGTGCAGCAACGCTACCACCACCACCACCGGAATGTTCAGCAAAGGCCACGATGGCAATTTCTGGACGATCTGCGGGAGCATAAGCACCGAACCAAGCGTGATTTTGTTTAACATGACCCTTCCATGCTTCAGCGGTACCACTTTTACCAGCTACTGGAGGAATGGTTGGTTTGTTCAAAGCTTTTCCCGTACCTTCAGATACTACTTTTCGCAGTCCTTGACGCAGGACAGTTATGGTTGTCGGCTTCATATTCAAAGACTCTCGCCAGCTTTTGGCTTCTTCATTGTCTTTAAGCAAATGTGGCTGGACTCGGTAACCACCGTTAGCAGGTACGGAAAACATAATCGCCACTTGCAAAGGTGTTGTTTGTAAAGCACCTTGACCAATTGACATGTTAATGCTGTCTCCTACAGTCCAAGGCATCTTCCATGCTTTCTGTTTCCATGCTTCATCTGGTACTAAACCTGCTGTTTCTTCGTTTGCAAATTCAAAGCCAGTTTTTTTACCAAATCCATACTTGTGAGTCCATTCAATTAATGTCGGGCCGCCAACTCCGCGACCAATTTGATAAAAGAATGTATCACTACTCCACTGTAATGCTCCCACGAAACCCAACGGCCCAAATCCGGCGTGGTTCCATTCGCCAAAACGTGTACCCCCAATGTTTAAGGAACCGTAGGTTTGTAAAACTGTGCTAGGCGAAAATTTTCCTGATTCTAACCCAGCAGTAGTAGTAACTATTTTGAACGTACTGGCGGGTGGAAAGGCACTGAGGGCACGATTTACTAAGGGATGTTCTACACCTTGAACGCTTTCCCAATCTTTTTGGGTGAGTTTTTGTTTGGAGAAAATATTAGGGTCAAAGGTGGGGTGAGATACCATTGCTAAAACCGCACCATTTCTGGGATCTAACGCTACGATCGCTCCATTGCGATTGCCTAAAGCTTTTTCAGCTGTCTTTTGCATCTCTAAATCTATGGTCAAGTGCAAATCATTACCAGCTTTGGCTTGTTTCTCTCCCAAAACCCGCAGCGGTCGCCCAGCACCATCCACTTCTACCTGTTGACCTCCCCATTCACCCCGCAACATTTTCTCATAAGCCTTCTCAACTCCCATTTGACCGATGACATCACCCAATCTGTAACCTTCTTGCTTCCTTTGTTTTAACTGTTCGGGGGTTAGTTCTCTTGTATAACCTAGTACATGTGCTAGTTCTTTACCATGCGGGTAGTAACGAACTGCTTCCGTAGAAATTTCTACGTCTTTGAGTTCGCTTTCATACTCCTTTAAGGCCGTAATTTGTGCTTCATTCAAATCACGAGCAATGCGAATCAAAGAAGAAGAGTTAGCACCAGCTTCTTCTAGTTTCTTTTCCATTTCTTCTTCGGGAACATCCAGAATTTGAGATAGACGTGGAGCCACAACCGACCACGAAGGTTTAGTATGTGCCATCGGCCACAAATATACAGAACGAGGATAGCGAGTACTAGCTAAAAGTTTGCCATTGCGGTCAAAAATATTCCCCCGTTCTGGTTGTTTGGGGATCATACGAATGCGATTTGCTTCTGCTCGTTTGCGATGATTTCCGCCTTCAATAATTTGCAAGTATGCTAAACGAGTACCGATTCCCGTCACCATCAACAGAGTAAATACGATGAAAAATATCGGCTGGACACCGCGTCCCACTGTGCGTGTATTTTTTTTCCCACCAAATGGAGATGGTTTTAATAAAGTCATAAGAGAAAAACTATTTCAAAATTTAGATGATCTGTAAATATTTACGATCGCCACTACTGGGTGATAGAGAATTAGCTTGGTATATTTATGAACATATTGTTTTTGGCGGATACAATAAACCAAAGTGTCAAATCTAGTCTGCCCAATAGAGTAGATAAATTGACCAAATCAGGTAAAATCACGGCATTCTACTAAGGATTATGGCTCAAACTGTGATGCAGAATCAGAGGGCGATCGCAGGTTTTCATCCACTTGACGTTGAACTGCGTAATGTATTCAAGTTTTTCAATCAAGAACCAGCAGTTCACGGAATCGACTTGGAAGTTAAACAGGGGGAATTTTTTAGTATTTTAGGCCCCTCCGGTTGTGGAAAGACAACAACACTGCGGTTAATTGCAGGCTTTGAAATAGCTGACACTGGTAAAGTATTGATTCAGGGTCAATCTATGACTAATGTGCCCCCTTACCGCCGACCAGTCAATACCGTATTTCAAAGTTACGCTTTATTTAACCACTTAAATGTTTGGGATAACATTGCCTTCGGACTGCGGTTAAAAAAATTACGTAAAGCTGTAATTGAAAGTAGAGTCCAAGAAGCTTTAAAACTGGTGAAAATGGAAAGTTTAAAATCGCGCTTTCCCAACCAACTTTCCGGCGGTCAACAGCAACGGGTTGCTTTGGCTAGAGCTTTAGTCAACCGTCCCGCCGTTGTCCTACTAGATGAACCTTTAGGGGCCTTGGATTTAAAATTACGCAAGGAAATGCAAGTTGAGTTATCAAATTTACATCAAGACTTGGGTTTGACCTTCGTGATGGTAACACACGACCAAGAAGAAGCACTTTCTTTGAGCGATCGCATTGCCGTTATGAATCAAGGCAAAATAGAGCAAATTGGTACTCCCAGCGAAATTTACGAACGTCCCCAGACATCTTTTGTAGCTGATTTTATCGGGGATACTAATTTATTTAGCGGTGAAATTCTCGCTGTAAACTCTGCTGATGTGCAAATTTTGACAAAAACTGGTCTCTCAATTACCGTTGCTCGCGCTGAAGATACCCCATCTCAACTATCACAATCTGTGATTGTCAGTGTACGCCCAGAAAAAATTCAGCTATCCCTTTATCCCCGTAATTTACCAACAAACTGTTTTGAAGGTCGATTAGTTAATGTGATGTATTTAGGAACACATGTTAATTACATCGTGGAATTAACGAATGGCGTCAAAATAAATGCATTACAACCTAATACTTTTGGTAGCCTACCAGACCGCGATACACCAATTTATGCTTGGTGGGCAGAAACCGATTGTTTAGCATTATTAAGTAATTAGTGGTTGTTTGTTCTTTAGGAAACTACAAAAAAGCTAAGTACAACATTTCATTAATTTCTACCAAATTTTTTGCGTACCTTGGTGTTGAAATGTCAACGCTTTACTAACAGACAAATTCAGAAAAGTTTCATAACCCTTAAATTTCGTTGATAATATTTTTGTGAATTCCGATTTAATTAGATTAATTCGGTTACTAATTCTATGCCAGCTTGCTGTTTACTGAATTGTTTTTTGATAAAAAACTAACAAACACATCTTTCGGAAAAATCTCAAAACCACACCAGGTAAAACTATAAATGATCCGACCGCGCAAGGTCTTTGCTCAGCATTGGCTTAAAAGTGAAAAAGCACTCGACGCAATTATTAAAGCAGCAGAGTGTCAACAGAGCGATCGCATCCTGGAAATCGGCCCAGGAACGGGTATTCTCACTCGTCGCTTACTACCTTTAGTACAATCTCTACTAGCAGTTGAAATAGACCGTGACTTATGCGAACTATTGGCAAAGCAACTAAGTAAAAGAGAAAATTTTCTACTTTTACAAGGAGATTTTCTCACTCTAGATTTACCATCTCACTTGGTAGCGTTTCCTAATTTCCAAAAGCAAAATAAAGTAGTAGCCAATATCCCCTACAATATTACAGGCCCAATTATTGAAAAACTACTCGGTACTATTGCTAACCCCAACCCCGAACCGTTTGCCTCAATAGTGCTGCTGGTACAAAAAGAAGTAGCAGAAAGATTGTACGCCCAAGCAGGGTCAAAAGCCTTTGGTGCTTTGAGTTTACGAGTACAATATTTAGCCGAGTGTGAATTAATTTGCACAGTCCCAGCCGCCGCATTCCATCCACCCCCAAAAGTCGATTCAGCAGTGGTAAGATTGCGTCCCAGAAAAATAGAGATCCCAGCACTCGATCCTAAACAGTTAGAGACTTTGGTAAAGTTAGGATTTGCCGCCAAGCGCAAAATGTTACGAAATAATTTGCAATCAGCTGTAGAACGCGATCGCTTAACCCAATTACTGGAACAATTAAAAATAAATCCTCAAGCCAGAGCCGAAGACCTCAGCGTTGAGCAATGGGTAACTCTGGCAAATGAGTTAAAAGTTAAAAGTTAAGAGTGAGGAGTGAAAAGTTAGGAGTTAAAAGTTAAGAGTGAGGAGTGAGGAGTTAAAAGTTAAAAGTCAATTGCGAGATCGTCGTCTAGATTTAAAACTCAAAATTCACTCACTCTTAACTTTTCACTCCTAACTCCCAACTCCCAACTCCCAACTCCCAACTCCCAACTCCCAACTCCTAACTCCCAACTCCTAACTCCCAAATTTCAACTCCCAACTCCCAACTCCTAACTCCCAACTCCCAACTCCCAACTTTCAAAATGCATTCCTACAGTTTAATTGCCCCTGCTAAAATCAATTTGTATTTGGAAATCATTGGCCATCGCCCTGATGGCTATCATGAGTTAGCAATGATACTCCAAAGTATTTCCCTGGGAGACCGCATTAATATAGTATCCACAAGCAATGAAAGCATTCGTCTCCACTGCAATCACCCACAAGTACCTATAGATAAAAGTAATTTAGCATACAAAGCAGCGGAATTAATGGCGAGGGAATTTCCTGAAGCCTTTGCTAAGTATGGGGGTCTGGAAATTAGCATCGACAAACAAATTCCTGTAGCTGCTGGGTTAGCTGGAGGTTCGACAAATGCGGCCGCTGTGTTGGTAGGAATAGATCTACTCTGGAAATTGGGACTAACTCAGTCAGAATTAGAAGAATTGGGAGCAACACTCGGTTCAGATGTACCGTTTTGTGTATCAGGTGGAACAGCGATCGCCACAGGTAGAGGCGAACAACTTTCTCCATTACCAAGTTTGGATAACATATATATAGTATTGGCAAAATACCGCAGTTTAGAAGTTTCTACTGCTTGGGCTTACAAAACCTATCGCCAGGAATTTGGTGATTCTTATATTAGAGATACCAACGACTTAGCAGCACGGGCTAATGCAGTCCACTCAGGAGAAATAGTAAAAGCGATTTTTGAGAAAAACGCAGAAAAAATAGCCCAAAAGCTGCACAATGATTTAGAACGTGTAGTATTACCAGCCTATCCCCAAGTACTGCAACTCCGAGAAGTCTTTGCAAATCAAGAAGGCGTTTTAGGAACAATGATGTCTGGTTCTGGGCCGACAGTATTTGCTCTTTTTGATTCTGAACAGCAAGCAGAAAAAGTTAAGCTGCATGTCAGAGAAGCAATTTCCGATGAAGACTTAGAATTCTTTGTGAGTCGGACAATTACACACGGTATTCAGGTGGCATCTTCAGTTTAAAAATGGAGAGTGGCGAGTGAAAAAGGCGAGAGGACAAGGACAAAAACTCCCCACTCAACACTCCTTGTTTTCCCAATTGAAAATCCCAAATCTAAAATCTAAAATTGTATGAGTGACCAAAATCTAACCCCAAAAACAGATTCTCAAGTTCAGGTGACAGCAAGCCCGTTGCGTTCGATAATTGGTGCTGTAATTTCTGGAGCAATGGCATTTGGACTGTATTCGCTAATGATTAGCATCGCCACTAGTTTTGCTACTAAACCTGTCCATTCATTGAATCCATTAGTAATAAAAATTACTTCCGCTGTCCGCACGTTAGTAGTTGGTGTAGTTGCTTTAGGAAGCGGCATCTTTGGCATAGTAGCAATTGGTTTGTTGGCGTTGACACTGCAATTATTAATACAGCAGTTAACTAAACCAAAAATTAGCGAAAGCTGAGAATTTGCTATGAATCAACAACCTAAAGAGACAAGTTTTTCCAAGGAACCATGATTTTTAATTAATTGTAGTTTCGTAGTTTTCGAGGATTCAAGAAGTTGTTGCTGTTTCCTCCAAGTTTTTGGTGAAAGACCGTGATGTTGACGAAACTGGCGGGAAAAATGACATGTATTTTGATAGCCTACTGCAATACCAATCTGCTCAATTGTTTGATTGGTATTTTTGAGTAATGGACGTGCTGCTGCCATCCGTCGTTTAACAATCCAAGCGTTTACAGTTTCTCCTGTTTGCTTCGCCACCCGGTTGGTTAAATAAGCGGGTGAATAACCAACTGCAACTGCAACATCAGACAAAGTAATTCCTTGGTGATAATTATCTTCAATGAAGTCGAAAACTGATTGTAATTGAGGAATAGATGGAAAAATGGACTCAGAGTTAATAGACGAAGCTAGCGATCGGTTAACTTGATGAGAGTTATTTGTATACCAATACTTTAATAAAGCTTGCTTTTCAAATCGGACAGCGATCGCTCTGAGTAAATCCTCTATGGTAGAAGGCTTGGTCAAATAATCATCTGCTCCCAACTCCATACCTTTACGAAGATCCGCTTGAGTATTACTACCAGTCAAAAAAATGAAAGGAATAATAGCCGTATCAGGATATTGACGCAGTGTAGTCAAAACACTGTAACCATCCATATCCGGCATTAGAATATCGCAAATTACCAAGTCGGGTAAATTCTCTTGTGCTTGCTGAATACCAGCCAAGCCATTTTCAGCACCTATGGTATCAAAACCTTGAGCCTCAAGAACCTCTAAGAAGACATTGCGGGTAACTGCATCATCTTCAATAACAAGAATTTTTTTCGATGATTCGTGTATCATTTTTCCATCAATAGGATTTTTGTGGCAGGAAATGACGATCGAACTTTGTTCTGAGTGTTCTCTAAAAATCTATAAGTCCTTATCCAAACATAGTTACTAGTTAATAACTACGAAAACTGCATCTAGGAACAAGTAAATTTGAACTCTAATTCTGTCTCTAGCATCAATGGAAAGTTAAATTCAACTTACCTGTACCCACCAGAATTTATATATCTGGTTACTCCATCAAATAAGTCAGATCCACACTCATTAATGAGTTGCTAATCACAGCTTTGTCAAATTCTAAATCCTGTTGTTCTTTAGTCAAAAATAAAATGCATTAACAAGCATCAGATATACGTTATGATTTTAATTTTGATTTTAACAATAAAATATGATTTTTTTATAATGGTAATGTAAAGATATTTTTGCAATTATTCTAGCTATAGACAAATGTTATGTACCATTTTTGAAATCTATAACTAAATATAATACCAATGTCTAAAAGAACGCAGACTAATCAATATGATTATTAATCTCTAACATAAATTATTCTCGATTCTATATTCCAACACATTCTTTTTAATCCATAAAGATTCAATCATTCAAAATAGTTTTTGC
>Ga0314812_100043_pt1 | contig 20533 bp, 19 predicted proteins | sample STEome_9_FD_202336 | JGI IMG/M metagenome (GOLD analysis project Ga0314812, IMG submission 202336) | Metatranscriptome of soil surface biofilm microbial communities from soil inoculated with nitrogen-fixing consortium DG1, State College... ...
AAAAAAAAGCGAACGCCACTTGTGTTCTTGCAACAGTCATCAAGACTGTTTTATTTGTTTGAAGCAATCAAGCAAGCTACACCCTACACTCAGCGAGCAAGTGTAGAATTTCTGAGGAGAATGCTGTAAAAATAGCAGAATTCTCGTTTAGACATTAAGGTTTAGAATCTTGTCGCCTTGAGTATTCAGTTGCTCTTAGCAAGTCAAGCAATTTGAGATTTGTGATTTGAGATTGATCGAAATTTCAAGAAAATGAAACTTACACGCTCTTGATTTTTGATTTGTTCTAACCGTTCGGTTAAGGGCATATTAACGAAAAATTTTAATCCAAAATCCAAAATCCAAAATCCAAAATTGGCAGCTGTAACGCTCAAAAAAAAATGAGGAAGTCTGAGGGTTGGGTTCCACCGCTTTTAGTTTCCGGTGTCTGATAGCATATAAAATCGTTGCCAAATCCGAATTAAAGGTGAAGTATGTCTCGTCGTGGTGTAATTCAAAGGCGCCCAGTTCCGTCTGACTCCGTATATAATAGTCGCCTTGTGAGCATGATGATCAGGCGGATCATGCGTCATGGCAAGAAATCCCTTGCTGCCAGAATTGTTTATGATGCATTAAAGACCATTGAAGAACGCACTGGTAATAATGCCTTAGAAACTTTTGAAAGAGCGGTGCGGAACGCTACGCCTTTAGTAGAAGTCAAGGCTCGACGAGTAGGTGGAGCAACCTACCAAGTACCAATGGAAGTGCGTTCCGAACGGGGTACTACCCTAGCACTCCGTTGGCTGGTGCAATTTTCTCGCTCTCGACCAGGGCGCACAATGGCAAGCAAACTAGCAAATGAGTTAATGGATGCTGCTAACGAAACTGGAAATGCAATTCGTAAGCGGGAAGAAACGCATCGGATGGCCGAAGCTAACAAAGCATTTGCACATTATCGTTACTAGCTAGAAAAACGATATATCGTAATCCTCAAGCGGTATATCGTCAGATTTACAAAAAAAGCGGTTTTCCGTAAAAGTATAGAATCTTAACAAAGAGTAATATACAAGATATCATGAGGCCAAAACAATAGGAGGTAATTGTGGCACGCACGATCCCGCTAGAGAAAGTACGCAACATCGGTATTGCGGCGCACATAGATGCGGGCAAAACAACAACAACAGAGAGAATATTATTTTACTCTGGGATAATTCATAAGATTGGCGAAGTTCATGAAGGAACTGCCGTCACAGACTGGATGGAGCAAGAGCGGGAGCGGGGAATTACCATTACTGCTGCTGCTATCAGTACCAGCTGGAAAGATCATCAAATTAACATTATCGATACTCCGGGTCACGTAGACTTCACCATTGAAGTTGAGCGTTCCATGCGCGTGTTGGATGGTGTAATCGCGGTATTTTGTTCTGTGGGCGGGGTACAACCGCAATCTGAGACAGTGTGGCGTCAAGCAGACCGCTACAAAGTGCCTCGGATCGCCTTCATCAACAAGATGGATCGTACAGGAGCGAACTTTTATAAAGTTCACGAGCAAATGCGCGATCGCCTGCGGGCAAATGCGATCGCTATTCAACTGCCAATTGGTAGCGAAAACGACTTCAAGGGCATTGTTGACTTGGTAAGGTTGCGTGCCTATATCTATAACAACGACCAAGGAACTGATATCCAAGAAGCGGATATCCCCACCGACTTGCAAGAACTGGTAGAAGAATACCGTACCAAGCTCATCGAAGCAGTAGCAGAAACCGATGACGATCTGATGAGTAAGTACTTCGATGGCGAAGAACTTACAGAAGATGAAATCCGTACTGCTCTACGTAAAGGTACAATTGCAGGTACGATTGTGCCAGTACTTTGTGGCTCGGCATTTAAAAATAAAGGCGTACAGTTAATGCTGGATGCAGTTGTAGATTACCTACCTGCACCAAGTGAAGTGCCGCCAATTCAAGGCATACTGCCCAATGGCGATACTGTTGAACGGCGGGCTGATGACAACGAACCCCTATCAGCTCTGGCATTCAAGATTATGGCCGACCCTTACGGGCGTCTGACATTTGTTCGAGTTTATTCTGGTGTGCTGAAAAAGGGTAGCTACGTCCTCAACGCTACTAAGAATAAAAAAGAACGGATTTCTCGCTTAGTTCTGATGAAGGCAGATGAACGGCAAGATGTCGAAGAATTGCGTGCGGGCGATTTGGGAGCAGCCCTGGGATTGAAAGACACCTTGACAGGTGACACGCTGTGTGATGATGGTTCGCCAGTAATTCTGGAATCTCTATTCATTCCTGAGCCTGTAATCTCGGTAGCGGTTGAACCCAAAACCAAGAATGACATGGACAAACTGTCCAAAGCTCTGCAATCTCTCTCAGAAGAAGACCCAACCTTCCGCGTCAGCGTCGATCCAGAAACTAACCAAACCGTAATTGCTGGGATGGGAGAACTACACCTAGAAATTCTGGTAGACCGGATGTTACGCGAATTCAAAGTGGAAGCAAATGTGGGTGCGCCCCAAGTAGCTTACCGCGAAACAATTCGTAAGCATGTAACCAGAGTCGAAGGTAAATTCATCCGCCAAAGCGGTGGTAAAGGTCAATACGGTCACGTAGTGATCGATTTAGAACCCGGAGAACCTGGCAGCGGCTTTGAGTTCGTCTCCAAAATTGTTGGTGGTGTCGTACCTAAAGAGTACATTAGCCCCGCAGAACAAGGAATGAAAGAAAGTTGCGAAAGCGGGTTTTTAGCTGGATATCCGTTGATTGATGTCAAAGCGACATTGGTTGATGGGTCATACCACGATGTGGACTCTTCAGAAATGGCTTTCAAAATTGCTGGCTCAATGGCAATGAAAGAAGCTGTGCTTAAAGCTTCACCAGTACTATTAGAGCCTATGATGAAAGTTGAAGTGGAAGTTCCTGAAGATTTTATGGGGAACGTCATTGGCGACCTCATCTCTCGTCGGGGGCAGATTGAAAGCCAAAGCACTGAACAGGGACTCTCGAAGGTGGCATCTAAAGTTCCACTGGCAACCATGTTCGGCTACGCCACTGATATCCGGTCGAAGACCCAAGGTCGGGGTATCTTCACAATGGAGTTCAGCCATTATGAAGAGGTACCCAAGAGCGTAGCTGAAACTATCATTGCAAAAAGCAAAGGGAACGCTTAATTAAAAAAGGAAACAAGGATTCATGGCACGCGCAAAGTTTGAAAGGACTAAACCCCACATTAATATCGGTACAGTTGGTCACGTTGACCACGGTAAAACCACATTAACAGCAGCCATCACCATGACCTTGGCGGCTCTGGGTCAGGCTGTAGCTAAAGGCTACGACCAAATCGATAACGCGCCAGAAGAAAAGGCACGGGGTATTACCATCAATACCGCTCACGTAGAGTATGAAACCGAAAAGCGCCACTATGCTCACGTAGACTGTCCCGGACACGCTGACTATGTGAAAAACATGATCACCGGTGCAGCGCAAATGGATGGTGCCATCCTTGTAGTTGCTGCTACCGATGGTCCTATGCCCCAAACCCGCGAACACATCCTGCTGGCAAAACAGGTAGGGGTTCCCAGTCTGGTTGTCTTCTTAAACAAAGAAGACTTGATGGATGACCCAGAACTGCTGGAACTAGTGGAACTAGAACTGCGGGAATTGCTTTCTAGCTACGATTTCCCTGGTGATGATATTCCCATCATCAAAGGTTCTGGTCTGCAAGCTCTGGAAGCAATGACCAAAAATCCCAAGACCCAACGGGGAGAAAATCAGTGGGTAGACAAAATCTACGAACTGATGGATGCTGTTGATTCTTACATCCCCACTCCAGAGCGGGATGTTGATAAGCCTTTCCTGATGGCTGTAGAAGACGTATTTACCATCACAGGTCGTGGTACAGTGGCTACTGGACGTATCGAAAGAGGCAAAGTCAAGGTCAACGATACTGTAGAACTAATTGGTTTGAGAGAAACTCGTACCACCACCGTCACCGGGATCGAAATGTTCAAGAAAAGCCTTGATGAAGGCTTGGCTGGGGATAACGCCGGTGTACTGCTACGCGGTCTGAAAAAAGAAGACGTAGAGCGCGGTATGGTAATAGCCAAACCTGGTTCGATTACACCTCACACTCAATTTGAAGGTGAAGTTTACGTATTAACTGACAAAGAAGGTGGTCGGAAAACACCATTCTTCGCTGGTTACCGTCCTCAGTTCTACGTGCGGACAACAGATGTGACCGGCACCATTAAAGCCTTTACCTCAGATGATGGCAAAGATGTAGAAATGGTGATGCCAGGTGATCGCATTAAAGTGACTGTAGAATTGATCAACCCGATCGCTATTGAACAAGGAATGCGCTTCGCTATTCGCGAAGGTGGTCGCACCATCGGTGCTGGTGTCGTCTCCAAAATTTTGAAATAGCACCTTTTTGCTCATAACAAAGGAGCAGAGATGGTATACTTCCACTCTGCTCCTTTCTCTTCCTTGAAATAAAGGGAGTAGGGAGTAAAAAAAAAGATACCGAAACTCCCTTCCCCGTTTACCACTCCCCTAATTACGCAGAACCTGGACAACTAAAGATGGCAACTCTACAGCAGCAGAAAATTAGAATTCGCTTACAAGCTTTTGACCGACGCTTATTAGATACATCTTGCGAGAAGATTGTAGACACCGCTAACCGCACCAATGCTACAGCGATCGGCCCTATTCCTTTACCGACAAAACGCCGAATCTACTGCGTGCTGCGATCGCCTCACGTAGACAAAGATTCGCGGGAACATTTTGAAACCCGCACTCATCGCCGGATTATTGATATTTACCAGCCATCTTCTAAAACTATTGATGCTTTGATGAAATTAGATCTTCCATCTGGTGTAGATATCGAAGTCAAACTTTAATTAGTTATTAGTCATTAGTTATTGGTCATTAGCAATTTGTCAATAAACAAAGGACAAAGGATAAATGACAAAAAACTAATGAAATTAGTATGAATATTTACTTTGCCCTGAAGAAATATATCTCAGGGCTTTTTATTTAGCCGCAGAACAAATGATAGAATGTAGACAAAGTACGGGAAAAGCAGAGAAAAATAAATTTTAAAGATTCAGTTTATACCAAGGTAACAATGGCATCATCTTCTAAAATTGCAGTCCGCGAACTACCTCTGTTCCCGTTACCCGAAGTAGTTCTGTTTCCTACTAGACCATTGCCCCTGCACATCTTTGAATTTCGCTACCGAATCATGATGAACACGATTTTGGAGAGCGATCGCAGGTTCGGTGTTTTAATGTTCGATCCAGTTAAAGGTACTATTGCAAACACTGGCTGCTGTGCCGAAATCGTTCATCATCAGCGACTGCCAGATGATAGGATGAAAATGCTGACCTTGGGACAGCAAAGATTTCGTGTATTAGAATACGTTCGTGAAAAGCCATACCGCGTTGGTTTGGTAGAGTGGATTGAAGATCATCCACCAACTAAAGATTTACGGCCTTTGTCTTCAGAAGTAGAACAACTGCTGCGGGATGTTGTACGTCTGTCAGCTAAATTAACAGAACAAAATATTGAGTTACCAGAAGATTTACCAGATCTCCCAATCGAGTTATCTTATTGGGTAGCAAGTAATCTCTATGGTGTTGCCGCAGAACAACAGTTATTACTAGAAATGCAAGATACTGCAACTCGTCTAGAGCGGGAAGCAGAAATTTTAACTTCTACTCGTAATCACTTGGCAGCTAGATCTGTTCTGAAAGATACATTTAATGATAAATGATGAGTAGTTATTAGTCATTGGTTATTTGTCAAATGACAATTGACAAATGACTAAAGAATACTTGCTGGTAAAACATTGTAAGTTCCCAAAATTCTGAGAATTTCTGTATGGCTAGTTAATTCTGCTAAAGCAGATTGCATTTGTATTTCATTAGCGTCTGCTTCTACATCAATAAAAAACAAATATTCCCCTAGCGATCGCTTTGTTGGACGAGACTCGATTCGACTCAGGTTAATTCCTAACTCAGCAAAGATCTGTAAAGGTTTGACTAATGCTCCTGGGATGTTGGCAGGCACACTAAAAGCTAGAGATGTGTGACTATAAGTTAGTTCAGAAATCTGATATTTAGCCTCTGGTATTCCCTGACTTATTACCCAAAAACGAGTAAAGTTTTCTGGATAGTCATTAATACCGCTGGTAAGGATGGGCAGATTGTAGAGTTGAGCTGCTCTACTAGAGGCGATAGTTGCTGTTGTTGGCTCTTGTTCTAATCGCTCTAGTGCTTCGGTTGTAGAATTATTGGCAATAATCTGTACTCTTGGAAGGAATCGCTCTAACCATACCTGACATTGTGCTAAAGCTTGGGGATGAGAGTAAACAGTTTCAATATTATCTAAGCTAGTGGCACAGGAAATTAAATTATGGACAATGGGTAATACCAAAGCCAACTGAATTCGCAACCCATCTAACTGCCAAACTGTATCTAGTGTCATAGTGACACTTCCTTCAATCGAATTTTCCACAGGTACAACAGCCAAATGGGCTTGACCTTTAGCAACCGCGTGCAGTGATTGGGAAATACTGGGATAAGGGCATAAAATAGTTTCAATTACCGTATTTTTGGCTAGCCAGTTCACATAAATAACAGCAGCTTGTTCGGAATAAGTGCCAGTTGGCCCTAAATGTGCGATCGATATAGTCATGCCATTAGCCTTGAGTTGATAGTTTCACTGGTACTGGATGTTGAAAAGAATTTGTAAAAAAGAATTTTATCCTAGATATTTTTATCCCAAATAAATGAACTCAAAAAAATAAATAACAGCACATGGTCGTTGAGGAATGGTAGTCAACAGTAGTAATTGCATATTTTTTTACTTTAAAATCCGTAAATAAAGTATTCATAGCAATTCTCTAATAGTCAGATTTGCAAATGGTTGTTTGCTTAAATTTATCTGAAGATTAAAGATAAATTTTATTAGCTGATGTAATTTGTATCTGCATAACTGTATATTTTTGTCAATATTTATTTAATCCGAACTTTTTCTCAGAAAAGATAATAATGAGCGTACCAACTTTTTGGCGATCGCGTATAGGTCATCAACAAGTATAATTTTGATGGTAAACAAAGTTTTTACTTTTATGTCATCAGATATAAGTTGTTAAAAAATATTAAAATTAAGAAACATATATTTTTATTCGCTCATGGCTACCCGATTTAGTGCTTCCCAATCGGTTGAAATAGCTGTTCAAGAGGAGCCTATTCCAATTCAGTACTATTTGCGTCAGCCTCAACGTCTAGTTAGGGCGTTGGTTGACAATAGTCGCATTCAGCAACTTTCAGAAGAGAGATTTCGCTTAAAAATGCGTCCGCTGACTTTTATGTCACTGAGTATTCAACCGACTGTGGACATGAGAGTTTGGGCAGAATCAAATGACATCATTTATTTGCGATCGCTAGGTTGTGAAATTCTGGGTTTCGAGTACATTAATCAGCGCTTTGCTCTCAATTTAAAAGGGCATTTATCTCCAAAAGAGGTAAGCACAGGTACTCGCTTGCAAGGAAGAGCTGATTTAGAAGTACAAATAGATTTGCCACCGCCATTTTCCTTGACTCCCAAGCCAATTTTAGAGGCTACTGGTAATGCTTTGCTTAAAAGTGTGCTATTAACGATCAAGCAACGCCTATCACATCAGCTTTTGGCAGATTATCGCTATTGGGTGAAATCACAAACGAAAAATCAAGGAATTGACGGTGACAGCAGTGAATTGCCGATATTCAATGCGGAGTAATTATTATACTTCTTGCATAAGCCGGGAAAAAGGGAAGGGGAAAGAGGGTGCATGTTTGGTATTTTCCCTTTCCCCTTTCCCCTTTAACCTTTGACCACAAGAGTCCAAAACGGACTTTTGCACTCTTACTCCATGAGCTGCGCTCACAAGGATATTCTCATGCCCAATGCCCTATTTTTAATGCAGGTCTATTGTATTAATCACCATTAATTACTTTAATTTGGCAAGGACGAAATGACTTGCGATGTAAGGGAGATGCGCCGTATTCTTGCAGAGCAAGTAAGTGCTGTTGGCTACCATAACCCTTGTTACACTCCAGGTTGTACATAGGATATTTTAATGCTAAACGCATTATCAGATCGTCACGCCATACTTTGGCAACAATACTGGCAGAGGCAATAGCAAGCGATCGCTCGTCTCCTTTGACTATTGTTTGTTGGGGTACTGGCAAATCTTTGATTGATTGATTTCCATCAATTAAGCACAGTGCAGGCTGTACTTTTAACTTCAGTACAGCCCGCTTCATCGCTAGCAGCGTTGCTTGCAAAATATTTATCTTGTCAATTTCCGTAGTGGAAGCATACCCAATTTTCCAATCTACAGCTAGCCCACAAATTTGCTGTGCTAGCTGAATCCTTCTTTGACTAGACAACTTTTTACTGTCTTTAATTTTAGCTGCCATTAGTTTTGGCAAAGCATAATCTGGCAGGATTACGGCTGCGGCCACCACAGGGCCAAATAAAGCACCTCGCCCTACTTCATCGACACCTGCAACTAGCCCAGAAATCCCTGAGAAGGTAGAAAACTCCAGCCAACTGGATTCTTCCAGAAGTGCTGGCGAACAATCAGCAGCTGTTTGCTGTGTTTCTACCATAAGGCAAATTAATTGTCGTCCATCGCTGAGGAACGACGGCGACGGCGACGGTTGGCTGTGGTGGTGCTACTTGCATCACTTTCATCTAGGTTTGCCACGGGTGTCGAAGGGCTGTCAGTAAACCCTGATAGTTCAGTTGTCTCTGGGATTGAGGATTTTTGTTCTGGCTCAACAATTTTTGGTATCGGTACTTTACTGGGAGTTAGTTCAGATGTTGCTCTTTGAGCAATAATTGGTTCTGGGATTGATTCAGTCGGCATTGTTGACTGTTGTCCGGGCTGAATCACGTTAATAATCACAGATTTGGGATTTTTAACTTCTTGCTCTAATTTCACCAAGGGAGAGATTCCCATCAAGGCAAACATATCCTGTTCTTGGAGTGTCATTTCTACAGTCCTAATTTCCGGTGGTTCCACCACTGGTTTGATTGGCTCTGCCTTGGTAATTTTAGTGCGCTCTATTCTTTCACTCCAACCTGGCTTACCAAGATTAGGTGAGGGAATTTCTGGTGTCACTCCCAGTTCTGGCTCACCATCAAGGTCTAAGTCTGGCTCGTTGACAAAAGCTAGTGGATTACTACCAGTCCGGGTTTCATCTTTGCCGTTTAATCCGTTAATACCACCAATTCGACTGCGACGAGTCCGGGTACGACGCTTATTATCGTTAAGTTCTTGATAACTTGGATGATTGATGAGATTGAGATTACTCAATTCCGAATCACCATCAAATGGTTCCCCAAATCCATCATAGGTTTCTCGTGGTTCTGGAATGCGGGGAGATGGCTGACGGGGTTCTCTGTGAGGCAGAGGAGAAACAAAACGCTCGCGCTCTGGCATTTCTGTTGGCGGTGGAAATCGGTTTTCGATTTCTCCGGGCAGACGCACGGTATGTCCTAAACCACCACAGGTGGGGCAAGTTTCACCAAACAATTCGTAAATATTTTGACCCTGACGCTTACGAGTCAACTCTACCAAACCTAGTTCAGTTAGTTGAGCAATCTGGGGACGAGCTTTGTCTGCTTTGAGTGCTTTATTAAAGTGTTCCAGGACTTGCAGCTGGTCGCGTCGTGATTCCATATCTATAAAATCAACGACAATCACCCCAGCAATATTTCGCAGACGTAACTGCCTAGCAATTTCTGTTGCAGCTTCACAGTTTGTCCACAAAACCGTTTCTCTAGCTGTTGCCGATCGCGTAAACGAACCTGAGTTAACATCAATTACTGTTAATGCCTCAGTCGGTTGAATGATGATGTAACCTCCAGAAGGTAGGTCTACCCTTGGTTTGAGGGCTTCTCTAATGGCGGCGTTAATCCGGAAATACTCTAAAATTGGCGAGCGATCGCGATGATGATCGATTAACAGTCCTTGGGGTGTTTGGCCTCCACTCCAGTTCTGTAAATACTGCTTAACTCGCTTCAAACCAGTGCTGGAATCCACAACAATCCGATTCACATCTGCGCCGTACATATCTCGCAATACGCGCTGAATGAAATCATCGTCTCGGTTGAGCAGTGCTGGGGCACGGGTGGAATGGGCTTCCTGTTGGATTGCCTCCCACTGCTTTTGCAGCACCTCTAAATCTTCCATAATCGCTTCTTCTGGTTTGCCTTCTGCTTCTGTACGCACCAGCAAACCCATTCCCGCTGGTTTAATCAAAATTGCTAGCGCCCGCAAACGGTTGCGCTCGCTTTCACTTTTAATCCGTCGGGATAAATTTACGCCTCTGCCATAGGGCATCAGCACTACATAGCGTCCTGGTAAGGTGATATTACCTGTTAGCCTCGGCCCTTTTGTACCCGTTGGCTCTTTCATCACTTGCACCAACACCTTCTGTTGTGGTGCTAATAGTTCTGTAATTGCCGCTGCGGTACGCTTTAGCTTTAATGGCCCCAAGTCTGTAACGTGAATAAAGCCGTTGCGTTCGGGGTCGCCAATGTTGACAAAAGCAGCATCTATTCCAGGTAATACGTTTTCTACTACTCCTAAGTAGATATCGCCTATTTGATGATGACCGGTAGCAACTACCAGTTCCTGTATCTGATCTTCAGAAAAAACCGCAGCAATTTGGTGCTGCTCCGCGATAATAATTTGTTTTGGCATTCAATTTCCTCAAAAATTGGCAGCACTAACAGGTCTAGAGGTTTGTTGTATCAAGTCCGGTTGATTACTTATTAATGAAAGCTCCTGGCATCCCCGTGTCTTTTGAGACAATCTTACAGCTATCATTTCGTACTCCAAAGGGAGAAATCTTTAGCTTTAGCTCAAACCTCTTTTGACACGGCAGTTGCCAACCTATCTTGCGGGAACGGAAACGCCAAAGGCAAACAAGTCGGAGAACCCGTTGTTAGCACATGCCTCGTCTTTGCGTCAGTTTTCATTTTCAGTGAAATTCCAGTTCGATATTATACCTTTTATTCCTGTAAGTCTCAAAAGACGTTACTGGTAATAACCATCGTCAAGCAATTTTGGATTTTAGTTTACGATAGCGCAGAGTAAAACCTTCTCCTTCCCTAAGGGACGCTAACGCGAACGGCAAGCTTCTCTACGAGACGCCGACGAGTAGCGTCTTTTGGATTGAAGCAGAACACAAGGGTAACAAGCTTAAGGATTTTAGATTGATGATTTAACATTACTTCCACCTATAAAGGTGGGGCATAAACGAAAAAACAATCTAAAATCTGTCTTGAAAAGCTTTGACTAGAGGTTTCCTCCACTCAAATGCCAACCTACAAATACAAAAACCCACCCAAACGACTGACTCAAATTTTGTCTCGAACACGCTACGCGAATGCAAAATCTAAAATTGAAAATTGCAAGTCAACCCTAGCTTCTCAGTTAAATAGCTATTCGTACTCATAAGAGCTTTCACACGCTTGATTATTCCAGAACGGCTGCATATTCATATTGTTTAAGCAATTAAATCAACCGTCAGTGGTTGATTTGTGATGTAATACCCTCTTTGAAAGAGAGTTCTGAGTTGAGAGTACTAAATCCTGAGTCAACTTTGAATTCAGGATATTTGATTTGAGAGTAACCTACTGAAGTCGTTAACAAAAAAAAACTACTTCTATTTTCCATTCCCCAGATTTATCCTTAGGGTTATATTCAGCAATACCAGTTGCTACTCTGCTTGAAGTTGCTCTGGCCTGCGGCAAACTGCGCTTTGGCTTTGCGCGTCTGTGGGCGTCTATAAGTCGGCATAGCCGATGGCAATTGGTTTCACAGCGAGTTATCCAAAGGAGTACAACTCTACAAGAGTAAAGTACTGGCTCTTAGGCACTACTGTGGATTAGACATTCAGCAGTTGTTTAAAAAGCATGGAGTTAGAGAACCTAACCGAGCCTGCTGTTCGTTACTGATTCACAAGTTAGCTATAGAGAGAGTGTGTGTTCTTTAATCTGCCTCAGTTTGTCTGGGATAAAATCCTAGAAGTTGCACTCTAATATCTTTGCTTTCGCCCCCTGAATGCGAGGGTAGTGAACCAGCTAATTCAATGCAGCGCCAGAAAATTTCTCTTCATCTCATTCTAACGCAACCTTGCTAAAAATCAATTCCTATGATGTGCTATCTTATGACAACTACTAGCAAGTTGCCATAGAGGGATTATACCCCTAAAACTAGGCGATTGCGGTGGATGTGTTGGATTTGAAACTCTACATTGGCCACTGCCTCTAGCATAAACACCATTTGTTCGGGACGTAAGAGCCAACCATCTTGGCGGTAGCTGCCTACATAACGAATAACAGATATAGATTCTGCTGTGTTTTTGTGGGTTTCTACCAATTCCAATTCAAACAAGCGATCGCGCAGATTTATTAACTGGCTTTTGCCTGACTTGGTTGTTTGCTCGTACCAGAATTCGTCTTTGGCTTTAATGCTATCAATCCAGTTGTGCCATTGTGCAGGGGTCACTTCATTTGCTGCTGCCACAGTCATTAAATACTCTGCGGCTTCCAAAAGTTGGCTAGCGGCTTTCGCTTTTACATCGATTTGCGCCACATTATATATAGGTATGTCTGTGGGCATTTCTTTCGCTAGTTTTTCTTGAAAAGTATCAACTGGTACTGGCATTGTTAATTCAAAATCCGCAATTTCACCACTGCTAGTTGCTCCTAAAGCTAAAGCCGTGGCTAGAGAAATTCGCGGCATTGGATGAAATCCACCAGTGAAGGCAATTGGCAACCCTGCTCGCCGCACAACTCGATCGAACAAACGGATTAAATCGAGATGACTCACCAAAGCCATGTTTCCTTGTTTACCAAACCAAACTCGTATTCGTTGTGTTCTAGTGGTGTTAGGGACAAATTCCCCACCGAATTTTGGTACAGCAGGTGGTTCAATGACGATATTGTGGCCAAAATCAGTGCCACAAACGCCACAGTGAGAACAGCCTTCAAAGGAGCAGTCGGGTACAATTGCGGCTGCTAAAGCGCGTTCCAAGTCTTCTTTAAGCCATTTTTTGTCAATGCCGGTATCAATATGATCCCAGGGTAGCGGGATGTTTAGGGACTGTTGACTGTTGACTATTGACTCTTTTTCTACTCCTTTGCGCCTTTGTGTTTCTGCGTGAAACAAATTCCATTCGCCGTTTTCAATTTGGCGGTACTTCCAATCTAGACCAGCTTGAGCAATGGCATCTCCCCAAGCAGTGAAAGCTTTATCTAAATTGTCATACCAAGAATCCATACCTGCACCCAATTCCCAGGCGCGGCGTACTACTTTGCCCAAAGTGCGATCGCCTCGTCCAATAAAATCTTCCATTGCCGAAATTCGGACATCGGTAAAATTTGCTTTTGCTCCCTTTATCCGGCGGAATTCCTGCCGCAGCAGGTTTTGTTTGCGCTGGAATTCACTGGTGGAAACTGAGTGCCATTGAAATGGTGTATGCGGCTTGGGGGTAAAGTTAGAAATTGTCAAATTAAAGTTTAGGGGTTTTCTGCCTTTGCCCCGACACTCACGCTGTAGCCAACTTACTGTTTCAGCAATGCCTAAGACATCAGCATCTGTCTCACCTGGCAAGCCAATCATAAAATACAGCTTAATTTTATCCCAGCCTTGCTCCCAAGCGGTTTTCACTCCCCGTAACAATTCTTCATTGGTCAAACCTTTATTCACAATGTCTCGCATCCGCTGGGTTCCAGCTTCTGGAGCAAAGGTCAGTCCACTTTGCCGCGTACCTCCAAGGATATTGGCAATATTTTCATCAAATCTGTCTACTCGTTGACTGGGTAGAGTCAAAGAAATGTTTTCATTTTTTAAGCGATTTTTAATTTCCATCCCCACCGCTGGTAAGGATAGATAATCAGAACAACTCAAGGAAAGCAAGGAAAATTCATTATAGCCGGTTGCCCGCATCCCTTGTTCAATTGCTTCTACTACTTTATCTGGTTCTACATCCCGTGCTGGCCGAGTCAGCATTCCTGGTTGGCAGAAGCGACAGCCACGAGTGCAACCACGGCGAATTTCAATGGTTAAACGGTCGTGTACTGTTTCTACGTAGGGAACCAACCCAATGGAGTATGCGGGTATGGGAGTTGCAACTCTCCGCAGAATTCGTTTAGGAACATCTGGACGCAGAGGATGAACTGAGCCATCGTCTGCCATTTTGTAAAACTGGGGGACATACACACCTGGGATTTGCGCCAAGTCGAGTAATAATTCTTCCCGGCTCAAAAGAGCTTTTTTTGCCTTCTTCTAAGACCAAACCAATTTCTGGTAGTAATTCTTCTCCGTCTCCAAGAGCAAAAAAGTCGAAGAAGTCAGCATAAGGCTCAGGATTGGATGTTGCTGTCTGTCCCCCAGCAAAAATCAACGGATAAGAAGAAGACGCGGTGAGGAAGTTGGAGTCTTGGCTGTTCCCGTCGATTCCAAACTTCCGAACCCGAAGGGAGACGGGGGTATGGGGAGAGGCGGTGATATTTTCTTTATTCTCCGTGTCCCCCGAAGTTTGGAGCGGAGGAAGCCTCTGCTCCAACTTCTCTTTGTGTCCCACCGTCTCTGCTTCCCTTCTTTCTCGCCATGTTAAAGGAATTCCCGCCAAATCCAACATTTCTAGGATATTAGTTGCACCCAGCTCGTAACTGAGGCTAAAACCTAGAATGTCGAATTCTCTTAGCGATCGCTTTGACTCTACCGCAAATAACGGTGTATTGGTTTCCCGCAATTTGGCTGATAGATCTTGTCCTGGTAAGTAGGCGCGATCGCACAATTGACTTTTTTGGGCATTCAAAATGTTATATAAAATGATGTGCCCTAAATTCGATGCACCGACTTCATAGACTTCTGGGTAAGTTAACACCCAGCGGATTGTAGTCGTTTCCCAAGGTTTGTGTACTGCTAAGCGCTCGTTACCCAAGTAACGCCCTGGTTTTAAAATATCCGGTGTTATTAGCTTTTCAACTGCAACAGCCACTGTGCTATCTTCGAGCTACCTTAATTACAGTTAGTGAAGTACCTACACTGACTTTCGGTACAGTGTAGGCTTCCCGTGTCATTTGCCGTTGCTTTGTTGGGGACATTGTAAAAACAATGTGCGTTACCAAAAACGCTCCAAGACTTACACAGCATTTGGAGGGGTTTCCCCCTTTATCCAGTCAAAACTGGAACCCAGGCATCCGCCTTCCGCAGGCAGAAACTTTTTGATTTAGCTAAAACCCAACATTAGCATCGAATCAGGGCTTTGAACAAAATTTATCGTTGCAACTTATAACTCCTTTACATAAAGTCCACTCCACACCTGAATTTTGTTTGTTTTAGATAGTTTTTATATGAATTTATGTTGCAGATAAGTCAGCTTCGCTTTCTAAAATTTCAAAAACTCTATCGAGCTGCGTCAGTTCAAAAATAATCTTCACTGAGGGAGCGATATTGCAAAGTCGAAAACTCCTTTCTAAACTCAAAGCTAGTTTGTGTACAGATAATAATGCCATCAACCCTGCGCTGTCTAAGGATTCTACTGCCCCTAGATCTACCATCAAGATGGAAATATCATTTTTTGTTAGCTCTGTGGTCAGATCTCGTTCAACTTCTAAAGCGTTTGCAGCATTCAAAGAGCCTTGTGGTTGAATAACCGCAATTTTGGGATACTGAAGCACTGCTTGCATGGTTACATCCTATGAGAATTATTGAAGCGTCAAGGTAAGAATTATTTGAACATAAACTTTTTTTTGTTGCATCGACCATATGTCTTAGGTTTCTTTGCTGAATCTTTATTGCTTTCCTATGTCTGTTTAAAGATTGTCATAATTCCAGTTTAAAATGTGTTCATATATACTTTTTTTTTATCTCAGTTCAAAAACAATCAACATAGACAGCAGTAAAACAGAAAAATTATCCGTAACTTTCCTGAGGAAACTTGCCTAGTCTATAACTTAAGCTAATTTAGCCAAGTCTTAACGGTAGGTTAAATCTCACACTTTACTGTTACTGATGATATTGATGATATTAGCCAAAATCACCACAAATTGTTTGTCTAGTTAATCTAAATTGTGATCTATATCACTAAAGAAAGTAATATGCGAACGCTTTTTATACTTAGAATTATCTGGAATAATTAATATCATAATAGACGTGGGTTATTACTTATGAGAACTAGGTACGCTATTCGTAAATTAGTAGAAAAAGCTCTTGATATTAAAAAATTAACTCCTGAAATAGAAAATGAAATTAACTTAGAACTGACTCAACTTGGTTATATTTCTGACGTTGACTACGAAGCTTTAGAATTATTAATGTCCGAGATGGATGCTGGTCGAATTCAGTTGGTTTCTAGCCTTGGATACTAATCCTCTGTCTTCAGGTATAGAGGTTTTTAGCTGATGAACTTAATTGAATGATAACCAGAGCAATCAAACTTTAAAAATAGTTATGGTAGCTCCCGCATGGCTCAGGAAGAAGATCCTTGTAAAGGCGCTGTTAACGTTGTACCTTCTGGAAATACGACGGCAACAGTAAGGGCACAATCATTAGTTTTATTTTTATATGAGATTGATTATTTAAATACTAAGGTGGCGTAAACTGTGCTAAAGACCATCTTGATTGTGCATTCTTCATAAATAGCCATGCAGTTCGCTAAACGCCTAGAAAAAATTCCTCCCTATCTGTTTGCTGAAATAATCCAGAGGCAGAATGAACTCATTGCTCAGGGAGTTGACATCATTAATATGGGTATTGGCGATCCAGATAAACCGACTCCTAATCATATTCTCCAGGTAATGCATGAGGCGATTGAGGATGCTTCTATGCATAACTATCCGCCCTATCGAGGTACGAAGGAATTCCGGGAGACAGCGGCTAAGTGGATGGAAAATCGGTTTGGTGTAACGGGGTTGAACCCCGATACAGAAATTGTTTCTTCAATTGGTTCTAAAGAAGCAATTCATAATACTTTCTTAGCATTTGTGGAACCAGGAGACTATACATTAATTCCAGATCCTGGTTATCCTGTATATCGAACTTCGACAATCTTCGCTGGTGGTGAGTCTTTTGCTATGCCCTTGAAGGCAGAAAACGGTTTTTTGCCTGATTTGAGTAGCATACCCGAAGAAGTAGCTCACAAAGCAAAGTTGTTGTGGATTAATTATCCAAATAATCCCACTGGGGCGTTGGCAACACTAGAATTTTTGGAAGAATTGGTAGCTTTCTGCAAGCAGTATGATATCTTGTTATGCCACGATCACGCTTACTCAGAAATGGCATACGATGGCTACAAACCACCTAGTGTGCTGCAAATTCCGGGTGCCAAAGACGTGGCTCTGGAATTTCACAGTTTGTCTAAGTCATACAACATGACAGGTTGGCGAGTGGGGTTTGTTGCTGGTAATTCCGTGGGAATTCAAGGATTAGCGCAGGTAAAAACTAACGTTGATTCTGGGGTATTTAAGGCAATTCAACAAGCGGCGATCGCAGCTTATTCTAATACCACAGAGACAGAACTCCAAGCCATTATGTCAGTTTACCAAAATCGCCGTGACATTATCATCAACGGACTGCAATCTCTAGGTTGGGCAATTCAGCCTCCTAAAGCTACCCTTTATGTCTGGACACCTGTTCCTGGAGGATATTCTTCAATAGAATTTGTGAATTTGCTACTTGACAAATGTGGCATTGTTGTGCCTCCTGGCAGTGGTTATGGTGTATATGGGGAAGGCTTTTTCCGAATTGCTTTAACTATCTCTGATGAACGATTGCGAGAAGGAATTCAACGGATGAGAGATGCTGGTATTCGTTATGTGTGATTGGAGACTGGGGAGATAAGGGAGACAAGGGGAGATGGGGAGATAGGGGGGAAAGATTTCTTCCCCATCCTCCCACACCTCCCACAGCCCCTGTTTGCCCAATGCCCCATGCCCTATGCCTGTTTGCCCAATCCCTAATCCCCAATCCCTAGCCCCTCTTGATATGCTTGCCAAAGTTGATGAATAAACTGATTGAGTTGCTGTTTGGCGGTTGAGTCAAGCTCTGTTTTTGGTTGTTTTGCAAAAATTTGGCTCAATAAGGTGATTACTTCTGTGTCTAAAGCTGGTTGAAATAAATCGGCAGGCCAGAGTAAGTCAGATGCATCGCGTAAATCGGTAATCACGGGGGATTCTTCAATGATGGTGACTATTAATAAAGGACGCACCCAGCACAACTGGCGAGAAACTACAAATTGAATGACTTCTGCATATAGATTTTTCTCACCATGCTTCAAAGACACAATTTGTCCCGGTTGAAGAAAATCTAAGTTAATGTCCATCATTTAGACAGTTTGGGTGGCAATAAAAATTGTTTTGTAAGTTGTTGAATTTAAAACTGAGAATGTGCTCCTTTGAAAGGAAGCTTCTGTAACATTAGGGTAGCACTCTCACGGCAACGATGTCTTAGAGATATGGTTTATCAGTACCTAAGCAAAACTAATGGGACTAATCCCCAACAGCAAAGGGTTTTCTGGCATAGTATCTCGACGGAAATACTATAGAATAGGTAAATAACTGTTAAGCCATCGCTAAACAGAGGCTTTGTTGTAGTGAATTAACGATTAAAGAGCAAAGAGCAGTGTCAGTTGAAACCATAGAAAAGCGTTCTACGTCCCGCAAGCTCGCGCCTCGCTATCGCGTTTTGCTCCATAACGATGACTACAACTCTATGGAGTACGTGGTACAGGTATTAATAACCACTGTGCCGAGCCTTACTCAACCCCAAGCTGTTAGCATCATGATGGAAGCCCATACTAATGGAATGGCTTTAGTTATTACTTGCGCTCAGGAACATGCTGAGTTCTATTGCGAAACATTGAAAAGTCACGGTTTAAGTAGCACGATTGAACCTGATGAATAGTTATTAGTCATTGGTCATTGGTCATTAGCGATCGCTGACTGAATTTTGTATGAAAAAAAACCTTGTCCGTTTAGCCGAACGCCCTGCCCCTATTAGGCTGGGTTATTTTATTGGGATTTTATTGCTGCTATGGTTGCCCTTAGCCGCACCAATATACTTACTAATAAATGATTCAAATTTAGTAAGTATATTGACAATGGTATTGTTATATGCGTTATTTATTACTCTGTTGAGACTATGGGGTAAGCATGTCTATCAGGAGCCGCAAATTCTCGGACATTATGGCTTAGAATTCACGCGACAAAACGGTGTGGATTTAGTGCGTGGATTGGCTGTGGGGATAATTAATATTCTGATACTTTTTGGAATACAAGGTTTGTTGGGTTGGTTACTATGGCAACAACCAAAAGTTTTTTTGCTGAAAGTAATTTTAGAGGGTTTAATTGTCGCTTTGGGCGTTGGTTTTGCTGAGGAATTGTTATTTCGAGGTTGGTTGCTAGATGAATTACAGCGAGACTACAGTCCGCCTGTGGCATTGTGGACAGATGCAATTATCTTTGCAACATTGCACTTTATTAAACCGTTGGCAGTAATTATTCAGACATTGCCGCAATTTCCGGCTTTAGTATTGTTGGGATTAACGCAGGTATGGGGAAAGCGTTGGCACAGAGGACGCTTAGGTTTTCCCATTGGTTTGCATGGGGGTTTAGTCTGGGGTTACTACATTATTAATGTAGGGAAATTAGTTAAATATTCTAGTCAAGTTCCTGATTGGGTAACTGGTGTGAATAACAATCCTTTACAAGGAGTGATGGGGGTATTGTTCATGAGTGTATTGGCGTTTTTGATATGGGAACAAACAAAAAATTCATGAAATATTTAACATTCAATATTTATTGATTAGTGTTAATACTGGCTTTTCAAAAGTATATAAAACTAGTATATTTGCTAATGAAAACACCTGTTTTGTGTTAATAATCTTTAAAAGAACACTTTTAAAATATTATTGGTCTGGTATGAAATCAAATCAAAAACTAATACGATTTTGTATTAAAGCAACATGTGCATCTATTGGAGCTGTTGTAGGAGGTTTCTTAGGTGGAGCGGCTGGATTAGCGTTAGGAGAATTTTTTGTACCTGGGCTTATTGAAGGAATAGCAGATACTGCTGGTGAGCGTCCTTTTGAGTTTGCTGGGGAAATTTTTGGAGCTGCATGTGGTGGCTTAGCAGCTGAGGAAGTCGCGGAAGTTGTTAACAGCGATAACAGCAATATAGAAGATGGCACTGAGGCAGATGTTGTAGTCTAAACATCTAGAATAAGGTATGTAGGTAGGGACACGGCATTGCCGTGTCCCTAATCATCTGTGTACTTTAATCAATTGAAAACTATTAATAAAATTAGGACTTACGCATTGACAGAAAGTTGATACTATGCGACCAAGCCCAACTTCTGTGGTAGGTGTTCTAAAATAAAGTCACGAGCTACTTGAAGAGATAAATTCCTTTGGATTTCATACCAATTTTCAATTAACTCTTCGGAGCGCATTAATTCTAGTTGTGTAAAAGC
>Ga0314812_100046_pt1 | contig 19724 bp, 18 predicted proteins | sample STEome_9_FD_202336 | JGI IMG/M metagenome (GOLD analysis project Ga0314812, IMG submission 202336) | Metatranscriptome of soil surface biofilm microbial communities from soil inoculated with nitrogen-fixing consortium DG1, State College... ...
CAGGGGTTCCAGGGGAAAAACTCATCTCCCTTGTCTCCCTTGTCTCCCTCATCTCCCCATCTCCCCATCTCCCCATCTCCCCATCCCCCCATCCTCCACTCCCTCCAGCCAGTGACCAAATTCTGTGGTAAACCGATCGCTTAATATTGCTTCTCTAATCTTTTGGGTAAAGCGAATTAACTCAGTAATGTTGTGAATGCTTAACAAGGTGTAAGCTAAAATTTCTTGCGATCGCACTAAATGAGATACGTAAGCACGGCTGAAATTTTGACAAGTGTAGCAAGGACAAGTTTCATCTATAGGGGCAAAATCTTCACGAAACTTTGCATTTTTCAAATTCCAGCGTTCGCCTTGGACTATTGCTGTCCCGTGTCTAGCCCAGCGCGTGGGAATTACGCAATCAAATAAATCCACGCCAGAGGCGATGGCAATGGCCATTTCTCGATAAGTACCTACACCCATCAAGTAACGCGGTTTTTCGGGGGGTAAAAGTGGTGCTGTGACTTTGACAATTTCAGCCATCAATTCTGGTGGTTCTCCCACACTCACACCACCAATGGCGTATCCGGGTAAATCCAACTTAGCCAAAGCTTCCGCCGCACGACAGCGCAAATCTAAATATACGCCCCCTTGCACAATCCCAAATAAAGCTTGGTCGCTACGTTGATGAGCTGTTATGCAGCGTTCTAACCAACGGTAAGTGCGATCGGTGGCAGTTTCTACCTCTTGGCGAGTAGCTGGGTAAGGCGGACATTCATCAAAGGCCATGATCACATCTGCCCCTAAAGTATTTTGAATTTCAATGGAGCGTTCTGGTGTTAAGTTAATAATTTGTCCATCATGGGGTGAACGAAAAGTTACTCCATCTTCAGTAATTTTCCGCATCTCACTTAAACTGAAGACCTGAAACCCACCAGAGTCTGTGAGCATCGGCCCGTTCCATCCCATAAATTTGTGCAACCCACCACCGCCAGCAACGATCGCTTCTCCTGGTTGTAAGTGAAGATGATAAGTATTCGATAAAATCATCTGTGCCCCAGTATCTCGTAATTGAGAAGGGGTGATGGTTTTGACATTGGCTAGCGTTCCCACTGGCATAAATCTTGGGGTTTCCACAGGGCCGTGAGGGGTAAAAAACACTCCCGCTCTAGCTTTTGTCTGACTACAGCAAGCAAGACATTGAAATGAAAAATTGGCACTCATACCATTTTTAATTTTTGAAGATGCGCTTGTAGAACTTACGCGAAACTACATAATTTAGGGGCAATTTATGAATTGCCCCTAAATCAATAAAGCGCAGCCCGACATAAAATTTATATAACAGTTGTTAAGGTAACGTTTGTCTAACCTAAATATTTTCTGGTAGAGACTGTCCTTTGCCGACAACTAAGGACAGTCCCTACCAGAGTATTAGCTTATTTAGAAAGAATCAGAACAGTCATCGTCAATTTCTGCATCCCATCTAGCTGAGAGTACTTGCTCCATCATCGCTTCTATGGCGCTGACATTGAAGCTTCGCTCCCGTCGCTCTTGCAGAGGGGTAGATCGAGGAATCAACCTCAGACACACTCCTTCCTGCATCAAATCAAAGTAGGTTTCTTGTTGTGACGACTGTTTGAGTTCTAAATAGTCAAAACTACAAACATTCAAATATAGGGCATGGTTAGCCACTAAGGTAGACCTTTGCGGGTTAGCAAAAACTTCCATCACATCCCCTTCACCCTCGCTCAGTACCTTGTCTTCTTGGGTGTAGATGTAGTGGACTCGACCTAAATCTGTCAGCAACCGCCGCATGTCGAGTTTATTCACAATGATGCCCGCGTTTACAATGCACGGAGCTGGTATGCTGGTGTCGGGTAGATGGTGACTCATAGAGAAATAGCGATTGAGCTGCAAAGAGAAAAACATCAGCTAAACAGTCATATTGAATAGCTTACATTTACTCTCTAATATTTTAAAAAATATCATTTGTGGGGCAACCGTCTATTGACAACTGTCTACTTTTTAGATAGCAATAGACTTTTTTCAGTGTTTGATTACCTTTCCACTATTGGCATTTTACCATGTTGAGGCTTTCTTAAAATCTGCGTTAGTGCTGGATATCCTTCAATCTAAAGATGTGGAGTTTTGCACCGATCGCCCAAGTCCAAATCGAATAAGTTTCTAGTTAACAAATACAAAACACAAATTTTGCTCCTTGATACAATTGTAACATTTTTGTTTTTTTGTATAAAATAAAACTTTTAAACATTGAATGACCACTGAGACAAGCATAACAAAATTTTCCGGGATAATCTCTAAAGGAAGTAAATCTTATTTAAAGCTTTAAAGTCTCCAGGTGTCATTTCTACTGAAACTCAGACTGTTATCGAGCAATTAACAATGTAACTCAAATGGTGAAACAGCAACAATGGTGGAAAAACCTGCTGTTCAAGCTAGCAGCAAGTATCATATTTTACACAGTTATTCCACTGCCGTATTTGAATAAATTAGACTTCCACGGAGTGGCGCGTCTTGCCTCAATTGTAGGGTTGATAATTGGAGGCATTTTAGGGTTATTAGATTTAGTGATGAATTATACTGGTATACCAATGCTAACTCGTAGTGCGTTAGTAGTCAGTATTTGGATTGCCATAACTGGAGGACTGCACCTAGATGGAGCAATGGATACTGCCGATGGCTTAGCAGTGGGCGATCCAAATCGGCGATTAGAGGTGATGGCAGATAGCGCCACAGGAGCCTTTGGGGCAATGGTAGCCATCATCATAGTAGTATTAAAAATCACAGCCTTAACCGAAATCTCAGAAAACCGTTGCTTAGTACTGATGGCTGCTTGTGGTTGGGGACGTTGGGGACAGCAAATAGCCATTGCTAGATATCCTTACCTGAAACCAACAGGCAAAGGTGCTGTTCACAAACAAGCCATTCGTTCTTACAAAGATTTATTACCGAGTTTGTTGTTGCTATTGAGTTTGAGTAGTTTAGTGTGGCTGATGGATAAACAGCAATTATTTTTGCCAATAGTAATGATACTAGCTGGAAGTGCGATCGCCACTTTTACAGCCGCTTGGTTCAACCACAAACTAGGCGGACACACCGGAGATACCTATGGCGCAGTCGTTGAGTGGACTGAAGCCTTATTTCTCTGTGTCTTGACTGCTGTGAAAAGTTAGGAGTGAAAAGTTAGGAGTGGAAAGTTAGGAGTTAGGAGTGAAAAGTTAGGAGTGGAAAGTTAGGAGTTAGGAGTGAAAAATTATACCATTTCTTTGTGAGGCTGCGCCAAATTTTTTTTCTTTCTTTCTTTCTTTCTTTCTTTCTTTCTTTCTTTGTGTCCTTTGCGCCCTTTGCGGTTCCTTCCTCATATAGTTTGGCGCATCTTCATACAGAATTGGTATTAGGAGTTAGGAGTGAAAAATTAGGAGTTAAGAGTGAAAAGTTAGGAGTTAGGAGTGAAAAGTTAGGAGTTAAGAATTTTTAACTCATCATTCATAACTTCTAACTCATAACTCCTAACTCATAACTCATAACTTCTAACTCCTAACTCCTAACTTCATTTAATCGGCTGCAATTTTGTCACCTTGAGTTTAAAAGCCCCAACCCCAGTTTCTCCAAAAGACCGGACGCGGATAACATAAGTGCCTGTTTCTACGATGCGAGTAAATAGTAGAGAATTGCTACTACCATCAGGGCCGTCATCATTTTCTGCTAAAGTTGAACCATCGGGTGCTAGCAATGTGATGATGCTGTCAAAGCTATCAGATGACAGGTCAACTGCTAAATTGTCGCCCTTCTCTAGCTTGACTGTGTAATCGCGGGCAAACCCACCTTGACCTGTGGGAATGTCTTTGTCTGAAAGGCTATCGGAAAATTCAGTACTGTTAGATAAAGGAATTGGACTATATAACTTATTATTTTGAGCGAAAGCTGCACTTGTACTTGTAACTATTGCCAGCAACGTGGCAGGAATAACCATTGATTGTTTTAAAGCCGCCGCAAAAGCTTTATCCATAAATTTCAAGCAATTTTTCCGCAAAATTAGGGTGAATTGGTCAACTCATACACTTTTGTGCCCAAGTTTGCCCATTAATTCTGGATTGATTCGTCTTTAACTGTAGTGGCTACTGCTACTAATCCTAAGACCACAATTCCATACTCACGAAGTGTTTGCACAGCAGATCTGGCAGTAGCACCAGTAGTATAAATATCGTCCAATAATAATACTGGGACATTTGGAAGGCGATGGCGAAATTCTTGCCCAACAGCAAAAGCTGTCTTCAAGTTTTGTTCTCGCCCAGATACTGATAAACCAAATTGTGCTTGGGTTTGTCGCACTCTTGTTAATCCATCTAGTTTCAATTTTAATCCAGTTATTTCGCAGAAGCTTTGTGCTATTAAAGCAGCTTGATTGTATTTGCGTTGATGCAGCTTGCTAGCGTGGAGTGGGATGGGAACTACCACAGCCTGACTATCTCGCTTGGGTGAATTTAACAACCAAGATTCTCCTAACCATTGACCCAAAGGACGAGCTATTTGGGGTTGATTTTCGTATTTCATCACCGCGATCGCTCTTTTGACTATACCCCCATACTCACCCCAGCTAAATACTGGTAATGGTTCTTTCCACAGAGAAATTGAGTTTTGACGTTGACATTTTTGCAATTGTCTAGCGCAGTTGTCACAAATTTCTTGAGAAGTTGAGCGTTGGCACAGTGGACAATGGGATTGGAGAAAAAGATTAAGTAAGCTTGTGAGCTTTTGAGTCAAAGTATGCATTAGTCATTTGTCCTTTGTCATTAGTCATTAATCCAATGCCCCATGCCCTATGCCCTATGCCCTATGTTCAATGACTTAACATAAACACGATCGCACCGTTTTGTTTCTATTCCTGTTGCTGGTTTGTAGCCGTTGCTTTCATATAGCTTGACTGCTTCTACTAAAACGCTGGCAGTTTCAATCCAGATTTGTTCAAAACCACGTTCTGCGATCGCTGCTTCTAGCTGTTGTAACAAATATTTCCCCAATCCTAAACCCCTAATGCTGGGCAAAAGATACATTTTACGTATTTCTACAGCTTTTTGCCCGCGTTTGATGGGGTAGTATGCCCCAGTTCCTACTACCTGGCTTTGGTGTTCAATTACCCAAAACTCTCCCCCGGTGTCTAAATAAAATTCCTCTACTTGCAACACATCTCGGTCAGCACCGTTTGGTTCCCAACCCAAACCGTATTCTGATAATACATAATTGATTACTTGGGCGGCTCTGGTGCGATCGCTTTGCACCCAATCTCGAATTAAAAAGTCTTGATAATATTTTTTCATACCATTTGCTGGTAAAGTTTACACAGAAAAATTTTCTGGTTCTATATCCCAATTTACTCAGCAATTAGCTTTTCTGACAGATTTTAGTTCTGAGGCTTGAAATTATCTCACTTTTCTATACTTAGAAGTGCTTTTGTAGCATAAAGCAATAGGATTTACGCACTCAAGCTAGAGACATTACAAGTCTGGAAAACTAACGCCAGCATAGAAAGCCACTGTGTTGGTCTAGTTAAGAGAGTTGAAGCAAGCGGTGTAGAAACCCCCTATTCTGGGCGCTGGTTCACCGTTGACGGTTGAGTGTTAACAGTTAGCTTTCAAGTTGGAGGAATCAAAAGGGAGGTTGTCAAGGGAGGATGGCGTAGCCGGGGGGTAAATATATGCAGCTTCACAAAGAAATGGCATCACTGCCAAAATCTTTATTCAGCCAACTTATAACATCAAAATAACGGTTTTTATATGATAGTTCTCCTCAAACAATCTTTGCTAAAGATATCTGGAAACAAAGTCTTGATTATTGCGTAGGTTTGTTTACTTTATCTGAGTATTATGCCCAATGGCTGAGAACACAAACAGGTAAACCTGTTTCTACTTTTATTTATCCTACAGAAATACCAGAATTATAATTTGATTTTGACAAATTCATCTCTTAGTTAATCCCTTACCTGCAATAGTAGAGTACTTGGGCAAAGATTATCCTATGTACTTCAATAGCTTGTCTGAAGCAGCATAAAAAGTTTTAGATACTTGATTAATTTTAGATATTTATAATTATTTAAAAACTTGTGAAACCAGAAGCAAACTAAGGGCTGAATATTTCTTAAAGACTTTTCAACAAAGTGAAGTCTATCAATTAGTTTAAATATTAAAATAAGTAAATTTGAGTTATAATACTGATTAAAACATTTTTTGAATCGAAACAGTTGACAGTTAACATTTAACTGTCAACAGCTAATTATTTTCAAGCTTTTTTCTGGTAAATTGGCAGTTCCACCACAAATTCTGTGCCTTTTAAAGGTTCAGATTGGCAGTAGATTTTGCCTTTGTGTTTATCTGTGACAATTTGGTAGCTGATGGAAAGCCCTAGTCCAGTGCCTTTGCCAACAACTTTGGTGGTAAAAAATGGATCGAACAAACGAGAGAGTATTTTTTCATCCATACCAAGTCCATTGTCAGCAATACGAATGGCAATCCAGTCTTTATTGAGCAGTGAGGTAGAAATTCGGATTTCGCTGGGATTTGCTGCTAATACTTCGGAACTTCCTTGGGCATTTCGTTCTTCTAAAGCATCAATGGCATTAGATAGCAAATTCATAAATACTTGATTCAATTGACCCGGATAGCATTCGATTGGAGGTAAAGTATCATAGTCTTTAATCACACGAATGGTGGGGCCATCAATTGAGGATTTCAAGCGGTTTTGCAAAATCATCAACGTGCTATCAATGCCTTCGTGGATGTTTGCTGATTTGAAATCAGCTTCATCTAAACGGGAGAAGTTCCGCAACGAACTGACAATTTCACGAATGCGTTCAGTCCCGACCTTCATGGACTGGAATAATTTAGGTAAATCATCGAATAAAAATTCAATTTCCGCTTTCTTTAAAAACTCTTGGATTTCTTGTCTGGCGTTGGGATAATTTTCTTGATAAAGCTGGACACAACGCAGCAAATCTTGGGTATATTGGTGGGCGTGTTCTAAGTTACCGTGGATAAAATTAACTGGGTTATTAATTTCGTGGGCTACACCCGCCACCAGTTGTCCCAAGCTGGCCATTTTTTCAGTGTGGATAATTTGCAGTTGAGCAGTACGTAACTCATTTAGTGCTTGGGCGAGTTGATTGGCTTCTTCACGGGTTTGACCGAGCAAACTGGATTGTTGGAACAAATTGGCTTGACGCAATGCTACACTCACTTGAGCTGCGACTTGGGTGACAAATTCTAATTCAGCATCTTCCCAATCGCGTGCATGTGTGCATTGGTGAATGCATAACAATCCCCACAATTCATCGCCTTCCATGAGTGGGACAATAATCTGTGCTTTGACTTGGAATCGCTCAATAACATCAAGATGAGGCACTTTCGAGCCAACGCTGTTGACATCAGAAATTACTTGCACTTGTCCTTGGCGATATTGCGGTGCATACTGGTCGCCAAAGCAATAGTCTTGCACTTTTACAGCTAAGGCAGAATCAAACTTGGCTAGCACATCTTCAGCGATAAATTCACCGCTGCAAAAACCCATATCAGGGTCAAAGCGAAAAATGCCTACTCGATCTGCTTTGAGCGATCGCCGCACTTCCTGTACTGTAGTTTTAAAGATGGTCTCTAAATCCAAAGATTCCCGAATTTTAACCACTAAATCGAATAAAATTCGCCGCTGTTCGGCTGATTTGTGGAGTTCATCAGCGCGGGTTTGGATTTGGGTCACCATCTCGGAACTTTGCATCGCTACTCCGAGTTGGCTGGCTACCTGTGCTAAAAATTCTACCTCTACACCATCCCACTGACGCGGTGCAGAATGTTGATAAGCAGCCAACAATCCCCAAAGATTCCGCCCCACAAAAATTGGAGTCAAGGCATAGGCACGAATTTTGAATTGCTCCAAAATATCGAGGTGACAGCGTGAGTGTCCGGCTTGGTAGATATCGTTGACAGCAAAATTTTCGTTATTGCGATAACGTCCGCCTTTGGTTTCTTGGAGGTAAGTATCTTCCCAAACGAGATTTTTACCAAATAAATTGATGCTGTCCCACTGTGCCTCTACCATGCCGAAATGACCGACGAATTCGCCACTCCAGTCTTCATTAAAGCGATAAACGCCGACTCGCTCAACTCGTAGTAGTTTACACACTTCCTGACAAGTAGTCTTGAGAATTAAATCAATATCTAAAGAGGAGCGAATTTTACCGACGACCTCCGTGAGTGCGCGTTGGCGAGCAATGGAATTTTCTAAAGCTGTGGCCTGTTGTTTCGACTGGCTTAAATTTTCCGCTTGCTGAATTGCCACTCCCAGCTGTGCCCCCACCTGTCCCAGGAATTCAACTTCATAATTTGCCCATTGACGCACCCCTGAGTGTTGATATGCTGCTATAAGTCCCCACAATTTTGGCCCGATAAAGATTGGCGCTAAGGCATATGCCCGAATTTTAAATTGCTCCAAAATATCAATGTGACACCGTGAATGGCCAGCTTGATAAATGTCGTTGACAGCAAAACTTTCGTTATTGCGATAGCGGCCACCTTGAGTGTCTTGGAGGTGGGTGTCTTGCCAAACGAGATTTTTGCCAAATGGATTGGTTCTATCCCACTGTGCCTCAACCATACCGAATTGGCTGACAAATTCACCACTCCAGTCTTCATTAAAGCGATAAACCGCTGCCCGCTCTAATTTCAGGAGTTTGCAGATTTCCTGACAGGCAGTATCGAGGATAATTTTGGTGTTCACAGAGGAGCGAATATTTCCCACCACTTCTGTCAAAGCACGTTGTCGCGCGATCGCATCTTGCAATTCTGCTGTGCGTTGTTTGCTTTGTTCTAAGATTTCTGCCTGCTGCATCGCGACGCCGAGATGGCTGGCGGCTTGAGCTAAAAATTCCACTTCCTCAGGATGCCATTGTCGGGTTGTGGTGTGTTGATAGCCTGCTAGTAAGCCCCAAAGTTTGGCACCGATAAAAATAGGCGCGATGGCGTATGCCCGAATTTCAAACTGTTCCAATACCTCAATATGACAACGAGCGTGTCCAGCGTCGTAAATGTCAGCCACAGCAAACGGTTCATTTTTGCGATATCGTCCTCCTTGAGTTTCTTGCAAATACGAATCTTGCCACACCAAGTCTTGTCCAAAAGAATTGAGTGTATTCCAGCGTGGTTCTGCAAAGCCAAAACTATTGATAAAACTACCACTCCAGTCAGAATTAAATCGGTAGATTGCCACTCGCTCAATCTTCAATTGCCGACAAATATCTTGGCAGGAAGTTGAACACAAAGATTCTAGGTTTATGGATGCCCGAATTTTCGCGAGGATTCTCCCCAAAATTTTTTGATACTGGAGGGTCAATTGTAGCTGTTTTTGACACTCTTCCATATTTTGAACGTTTAAAGTTTTATAATCATTGTTTGTCATAAAGCGTAGGGAATCGCGAAATACCTAATTACAGTATTCCCAGTTTATTTTTGCGATCGCCATTTACAAGCACAACCCAGATTTGGGCACGTAAGTAACAAGGCTGTTACTGCACAGCTATTTCGGCACTTTTGTAGTAACGTTGCCCCCGATTATGCATATTTTTTTAGTAAAAATTTATTTACTTTTGCTTCAGCTTCACATTACCAACACACATCCACAGATAAATGAAACTGTTTTTTGTTCCCTATATTTACATTAAGTAACTAAAAAACCAACTGACTTAAAAAGAAGGCAAGAGCAGCACTTCCCAAAGGAACTGTTAGATTGTCAATACCCAAAAAAGAAAAAGCTTCTAAAGCAGTAGCCACCACAGCCACAAACAACGATATTAACCAAGCTTGCCAACTGTTTCCTTGAGTGCCAATTAAAATCAAATTGGTGATGAGATAGCTTACAAACATCATAGTTAAAGAACCTTCCCAACTTTTTTGGACACCAGAAACTTTGTACTTGTGTTTGCCAAAACGCTGCCCAATTAAAGCTGCTAATCCATCTCCCCAAGTCATCACTAAAATGCCTAATGCTGCATATTGCGGTTGTTGTAAATACCAGAACCAGGCAATTAAAATACCGAAACTCAGAGAATAAAAAAATGTGCCTAAACTTTGGCGTCCAACGCTATTAATACCAGGCAGAATTGGAAATCGGTAGGATAGTAAAGTAATTACGCTTGCTAAAATCGAGGCTATAATTCCAACGCTAGCGGGAATATTTAGCCACCATGCCAGTAAAATCACATTACCAGTGCCGATGTGAACTATTTTCCTGACAATTTCTGCCTCGCCATTAGCAAAGCGGTTTACCACCCATGCAATCAGGAGGATGAATAAGACCCAAATTGCAGCAATGGCTACAGTAGGCTCTGGCAGCGCAATTTGCAGCCATAATATTAAAATTGAGGTGAAATCAAAAAATGTAGTTAACAAAGATGCAACAAGATGAATATTTTTACCTCTATAACTAATTTATAAGATTTAGGTAACTGCAATGAAAGTATTATTCATTTGGCTGATTCGCGGCTACCGAATGTTTATCTCGCCATTATTCCCTCCAAGTTGTCGTTTTCAACCAACTTGTTCGATGTATGCCATTCAAGCCATTGAAAGATTTGGAGTATTCCGCGGTAGCTGGATGGCAACCCTAAGGATCTTGCGCTGTCATCCGTTTCATCCAGGGGGTTATGACCCAGTACCGGAGGTGGAAGAGAAGTAGTGAGGGATGGGGAGATGGGGGAGATGGGGAGATGGGGCAGAGGGGCAGAGGGGCAGCGGAGAATAATAACTCTCAAGTCATCGGTCAACAGTCAACAGTCAACAGTCATCAGTCAACAATCACCACACCCAATGGCTAATTTTTAAGGGTATAGTCTTTTGGCCAGATGTCAACAGCTGGAGTTGTCATCTAGTTTGGGAGGGTTGAATCATCTAAATTTACACTGGTGATGACTAATCTTAGTGCTATCTATATACCCGACGAACCACAAATTCCTAATCCTGAACCGAACCCGCTACCGAGTCCGGAACCTGTACCAGGGCCAACGATTCCCCAACCTGTACCGGAACCTGTACCAGAACCTGTACCTGCTCCCATTCCTCAAACTGTACCTGCTCCCATTCCTCAAACAGTTCCAGGAACAATTCCCCAAACCATACCGGAACCTGTTTGAATTACCTTGGTAATATAATCCAAAATCCAAAATCTAAAATCCAAAATGTTAAGAGCCGGAATTGTCGGACTTCCCAACGTCGGAAAATCTACTTTATTTAATGCTGTAGTTGCTAATGCTAAAGCGGAGGCGGCTAATTTCCCTTTTTGCACGATTGAACCGAATGTCGGCGTTGTCGCAGTACCGGATGAACGGTTAGATGTTCTCGCTAAAATTGGTAATTCGGCACAAATTGTCCCCGCACGTGTGGAGTTTGTGGATATTGCCGGTTTAGTTAAAGGTGCAAGTCAAGGTGAGGGACTAGGTAATCAATTTCTGTCCCACATTCGGGAAGTTGATGCCATCGTCCATGTGGTACGCTGTTTTGAAAATGATGATATTATCCACGTTGCTGGTTCTGTTGACCCAGTGCGAGATATTGAAATCATTAATTTAGAACTGGGTCTATCAGATTTAGCACAAATTGAACGACGAATTGACCGCACTCGCAAGCAAGCTCGTACTAGCAAAGATGCTGCTTTTGAAGTTACAGTTTTAGAAAAATTAGCTGCGGCTTTAAATGAAGGTAAATCTGTGCGTCAGGTGAGTTTGAATGAAGAAGAAGCGGAGATTATTAAAGGATTAGGACTGCTGACTAATAAACCAATTATCTACGCTGCCAATGTATCTGAAGATGATTTGGCAACGGGTAATGAGTTTGTGGAAAAAGTGCGACAAGTTGCTGCAACAGAAAATGCTCAAGTTGTCATAGTTTCTGCTCAAGTCGAAGCTGAATTGGTGGAATTACCAGAGGAAGATAAGGCTGATTTTCTGGCGTCTTTAGGTGTGGAAGAAGGCGGTTTGAAATCATTAATTCGTGCTACTTATACTCTTTTAGGGCTACGGACATATTTCACCTGTGGCCCCAAAGAAACCCGCGCTTGGACAATTCATGCAGGAATGTCTGCACCTCAAGCCGCAGGGGTAATTCACAGTGATTTTGAAAGGGGATTTATCCGTGCTGAAACCGTGGCTTACAAAGATTTGGTAGCTACTGGTTCTATGAATGCCGCCAAGGAAAAAGGATTGGTTCGTAGTGAAGGCAAAGAGTATACTGTGCAGGAAGGGGATGTAATGTTATTCCGCTTTAATGTGTAGATGTGACTGATGGGTTGCCGTTATCAATGAGATAATGGTTAACCCATAATCATATAGAAGGGAATAGCTAGTACTCTGTCACACCAACTTTGCTGGGTTTGGACTGGGAAAAGGGTAAAGGGGAAGGGGGAAAGAATCAAAACATGAGTCCATTTCCCCCTTACCCTTTAAAGAGCAGAGTTGGCTTGACGGACTACTAGATGTAAAGCGATCGCTAATCAACAATTCTCAAAATATAGTACAAACTATCCATACCATAAGCTAACTACTTGTAGTAGCTGTTGATTGTTATGGCAAGGAACAGGCTTTAAGGAAACTCTAAATTTCATTTCATCCAGATTGCACCATCAAACTTTTTTTGCGCTAATATGATAACGATTCTCATTCTTTTGAAATATGGTCAGTTCCTTAAACCCCAGTCTTGATATTTCTAAACAAGGAATGCCTGTTACGATTATCACCGGATTTTTAGGTAGTGGTAAAACAACACTACTCAATCAAATTCTCAAAAATAAACAAGATTTAAAAGTTGCCGTACTCGTGAATGAGTTTGGTGATATCAACATAGATAGCCAATTGCTAATTTCAGTAGACCAAGATATGGTCGAACTGACCAACGGGTGTATCTGCTGCACAATCAATGATAATTTAGTTGATGCAGTTTATCGAGTTTTAGAACGAGAAGACCGTATTGATTATTTAGTTATTGAAACGACTGGTGTTGCCGATCCACTGCCAATTATCTTAACTTTTTTAGGTACAGAATTAAGAGATTTGACAAACCTCGACTCCATTTTAACTGTAGTAGATGCTGAGGCGTTTAACGAAGAACACTTCCATAGTGAAGCTGCTTTAAAACAAATTACCTATGGAGATATTATTCTTCTAAATAAAACAGACCTCGTTATTCCACAAAAACTTGAGGAAATAGAAAATTTCATTAATGATGTCAAAAATTGTGCCAAAATTTTGCATACCAAATACGGTGAAGTGGCATTGCCGCTCATTTTAGGTGTGGGATTAACTCCAAAAGATGACTATACTACTGATGGTGCAGAACATCATCGCGAACACGAACACCATCATCATGACCATGACCACGACTATCATCATGACCATCACTCTCATCATTTAGAGAATGATGGATTTGTTTCGATTTCTTTTGAAAGCGATCGCCCTTTTGATGTTCATAAGTTTGAGAATTTTCTCACCGAAGAAATGCCACAGGAGGTATTTCGAGCCAAGGGGATTTTATGGTTTAGTGATAGTCAATTGCGTCATGTTTTTCAGTTGAGCGGGCCTCGTTACAACTTACATGCAGATGAATGGCGTACTCCACCTAAAAATCAAGTAGTTTTTATTGGCAGGCAGTTGAATAATAGTCAAATTTACACACAACTTCTTGAATGTTTGGTATGATTAACTAACTTTAAATAATGCCAAAATTATACCAATTTCAAAAAATAATGCGACAGATACACGCTCCGAAACCGTTTTTTTGTCGGTCTTCTTAATGTGTAAATTTTGAATTGGTGTTAGTTAATAGAATTCAAATATACTTATGCCGATACCAATTGTTACTTTTGTCGCTGGTTCATCTGGGGCGGGAAAAACTACCTGGATTTGTGAGCAGATACGAAATATTACCTCTGTTGACAAACTAATTTACTTTAGCCCTGGTACTGGGACTGTTCCCATTGACCAAACTCGCATAGCTACTGAATTTCCTGGTATACAAGTTTTTTGTGATACTCAAGAAGCTGAGTTCTTCAACCAAATACCTAAAGCAGAAGCAGTTTACATTGAATTAGGATTTTACCTAGAATTGGGAGCAATGGGCCATGCCTTGCCTTTGGCGATCGCCCAAATCATAGATAATTTAACTTACCGTACTGTAGCAGTTTTACCACCTGACCTCAAAGACTCTGAATATCACCCTTGGGCGAACGAGATTGTATGCGGCGCACCAACCCAAGCCAGTATTGCTGAAACTTTATGGCGGGCGGTAAGTAGCGGTCAAGTAATTGACGAAAATAGTCTGGAAGATTTTTGGTACGAAATCACCCACGGTGCTTACGGTATTGTCACCCGCGCCAAAGGCATTTTTGATGTTAACGATGGTAGGTCACTTTACTGTGATTTTGTTGCTGGTGTTCCGCAAACAGACTTTTTGGAATTAGACTTACCACGCTATTTGGAAGGTAGACCCCAGCGTTTTAGCGGGGTAGAAGTGGTAGGAAAAAACTTGGATGAAGGAGCTTTAAAGCAAACATTATCACATTGCTGTTTATCTGACGCTGCGATTGTGCAATACCAACAACAAGTAAAAGAGATTTTATTAGAAGGAGAACCAGTGTGAAAATAGCCGTCATTTCATGTATTCATGGCAATTACGAAGCTTTGAATGCTGTATTGTTAGATATAGAAGAGCAAAATGCTGAAAAAATTTTCTGTGTTGGTGATTTAGTAGGATACGGGCCGCATCCCAATGAAGTCATTAGCCAAATTCGTGCTTTAGATATTCCTACCTGCGTCGGCTGTTGGGATGAAGATATTGTGGAAGGTTTGAACGCCTGCGATTGCAGCTATCCCTCGTTATTGGCAGAAAAAAGAGGAATACAGGCTCATGAATGGACTAATAAAGAAATTCACCCAGAAAACCGTGAATTTTTAGCTCAATTACCATACTCACTTAAAGAAGGGAATTTAGCTTTTGTTCACGGTAGTCCTCACAGCAACCATGAGTATTTATTACCTGAATTAGACGCTTTTGTAGCCCTAGAACGCGTACTTTCCACGAATGCAGATGTGCTTTTTTGTGGTCATACCCATGTGCCTTACGCCCGAATTCTTGATGCTGGACAGTTACAAGTTCGTGTTGGAAAAGGAGACAAAGCGGAAGAAATTAGTTTTACATCTCCTCTCAAACGGATTGTAAATGTAGGTTCAGTGGGAGAACCCCGACATGGACGGCCGAATGCAACTTATGTAATTTACGATACAGATACCCAAAAAATTAAACTGCAAGAAGTAGCTTACGATTATCAAAAAACCTGTGCAGCAATCATAGAAAAAGGTTTACCTAAAATTTTTGCTTGGCGTTTAGCGCATGGGCTGGAGTATGCAGAACGGGCGGATGACCCAACTCATGTTTGCACAAGGTAATCTCTCTCCCAATACGGTTTGGTTAAAGGGAAAAGGAGAAAGGTTTCAAATACATCCAAATCCCCTTACCCCTTAACCTTTTCCCAGATCACAAGGCAAGTTCATACTGCTTATCCGAACCGTATTGATCTCTCTCCCCTCCTCCTCTTCCTTTGCGCCCCTCTGCGCTTTCCTTGGCGTTCCTCTGCGTTAAAAAAAAAATAACTATGAATAAATGGGCAATTTTAAGTGGAATAGAAGGTAACTTGGCAGCTTATGAAGCTGTCATGGCGGATATTAAACGTCAGGATAATAGCGTAGAAGCATTGTATATTTTAGGTGATTTGGTAGGGCCAAGACCAGAAACCGAGAAGTTAGTAGAACGGGTGTTAAACCCACGTCGAGGAGAATTAGAACCCTTAATTTGTAAAGGATGGTGGGAAGAACAGAGTTTGATTTTGCATGGTCTAGGGCCCACTGGGGATGCTCCTGAACTCATAGCAAAATATGGGGGTGATACCGTAAAACTACTGTGGGATAGTGTTTCTCAACAAACTGTACAATGGTTGCGATCGCTCGATTTTGGTTTTTTTGAATTAGATTGTTTGTTAATCCACGGTTCAACGGTGGGTGTAAACGATGAACTAACTCCAGAAACTCCCCCAATTCAAATGCTTGATAGATTGTCACGGATGCAAGCAAATAATTTGTTTTGTGGACGTTCTGGTTTAGCTTTTCAGTATCAATTACAAACTGGTTCTATTAAAACAGGACTAATTACTCTCGATCGCCAAGAGTCCCATCAAACTGATATCGTAACACCGCGTCAAGTAATTGGAGTAGGTAACGTGGGACGCACACCAGGACAAGCAACTTATACTCTTTATGAGTATGGCACAAATCAAATAGACTTCAAGACTGTGTATTACGGTAATAGTAAGGGATTTCAAAACCAACACTAGTAGTGTACTAATCCAAAAATTTTAGGTGGAGGTTGGGTAAAGGTTAATGGTTCGACCCTTCTCTACGAGAGGCTTCGCCAACGACAAAGCTCAGGGCAGGCAAGCTCACCAACCGGGAAAAGGGGAAGGGATAAAAAACATGAGTCCCTTTCCCCTTTAAAGAGCCAAGTTGCCTACTAGTTAACTCATCCCCCGGCTTTAGGTGGCGAGGATTTCGATCCTTTCTCTTAATTGATGAAAGCAATGTCTGATAACGATGAGAGTTGTTGCTGTAAATTTTTCAGTAAAAACAACGCTTTTTCATAGATTGTAGTTTCTCGTTGCTCGGTAAAGTGTAGGATGGCTTTTCGTAAGTCTGTAATTGCTGCTTGTTCGCGGCCGAGTTGATGGTAAGCTATACCGCGATTGAGATAAGCCATCGCATTAGTTGGGTTGAGTTTGAGTGACTCAGTAAAATCCCTAACAGCGCAAGAGTTATTGCCGCTTCCACCACAAGCACAACCCCGATTATAGTAAGCTCTGTAGTCATTTTGATTGAGTTCAATGGCTTGGGAAAAGTCGAGCATAGCTGCTTTTAAGTCTGACAACTCAAAATGAGCTAATCCCCGGTCATTGTAAACATCCGCTTTTAGGAAACTGGATGATTGGGGAATATTAGTAATTGCTAAGTTGTAATCTAATATGGCTTGTTGGTGATTACCCAACATTCCATGAGCTATGCCTCGGTTATAGTAGGCTCTGAAATCATGAGGTGTAAGTGCAATAACTTGATTATCGTCAGCGATCGCCGCTTCATAGTCCCCTTGTCTGTAGTATGCTAGTCCTCGATTAAGATGTGCTTCTACGTTGTTAGGTGTATACTTTAGAGCTTGATTGCAATCGTCGATGGCATTGTGATAATTCCCTAATTCCAGATAAGCAAGACAACGATTACTATAAGCTGAAGAAAAATCATGTTTGAGGTTAATTACCTTAGTAAAATCTTCAATAGCTTCAAAGTAACTGCCGTGCTGCATTTTTTCTACACCTAGCTTGAATAAGTCGCCTTCTATAATTCCGGTGTCAGATGTAGATAATGCATATGTCGGTGAAGCGATAAAAAAGCAGGCCAGTGCAACAAAAATACCAAAATTGAGCATGAATCGGTAAAAGCGAGTCATAATAACATCCTGAAGGAGCGACACGCAGCTTATATTCTAACTGTTATAAAGGCTTGACTAAATGATGGTAGAAAAACATATGTTTAGAGGTAGGGAGGTAGAGAATAGAAATTTACAAACAACCCAAATGATGTTCTAAATAATCTGCCATCATTCGTTTCATATCGCTAATCATATTATCAATATCTCCACCATCCTTGGTAATTTCTTTTTCCTGCTGTATCAGATAACTCATACCTTTATACAGAGCTTTCATCATCCGTGCAATTTGCCAGCTTTGGATGGGGTTGAGATCCGGACAAATCCTTATAAGTAAATCGTAGATGGTGGCGAGTATCTCGCGATCGACTTTTTGAGTCGCTTGTGCTAGGGTTCCTTCCTCTGACTGCCCAGCATTGAGATGTCTAAAGGCAGGGTATTTGCGTTCAAAGGCAATCATAGGGTCAATCACGCGATCAATTATAGTAGCAAAATCCAGACCTGACACATCCTGTTGCAGAGCAGCCACCGTATTACTACCCAATTGCTGCATATATCGCTCCCCCAAGGCAGTTAAAATTGCTTCTTTGTTAGAGAAATACTGGTACACCGAACCAACTGAAATACCAGCTCGTTCGGCTAAGGCATTGGTGTTGATAGCCTCTGGCCCTCCCTCGGCCAATAAATCTGCGGCAGTGTCGAGAATTAAATCCCGCCGTCGTAAACCACGTTCACCCGAAGGACTGCGGCGGCTTTTCTCGGAAATGGGTGAGTTCGCTGTTTTGTTACCTGGAGATTGACGATGTGAGCTTTTGCTCATATACTTGCAAATATGGATGTGAGTAATAGCTCACATTAACAAAGTTCGGACTAAATCTACAAGAAATACGATCGCCAGGACATAACTATCATGAGTGGCAAAACAGCGTTTGTGACTGGAGCAACAGGTTTGCTGGGTAGTAATCTTTGTCAATTGCTAGTATCCCAAGGATGGCAAGTCAAGGGGTTGGTTCGATCTATTGATAAAGCTAAACGCTTTTTGGGAAACACCCCAATTGAATTTATTCAGGGTGATATGGAGAATGTGTCTGCCTTTGCTCAAGCATTAAAGGGAGTAGATGTGGTATTTCACACCGCAGCATTTTTTCGAGAGTATTACCAGCCAGGTAGTCATTGGGAAAAGATGAAGCGTATTAACATTGATGCCACAATCCAGCTTTTGCAAGCAGCAGAGGTACAAAAAGTACCGCGAACAGTTTTCACCTCATCCAGTGGGGTGATTCAAACTTACCCACATCAGGCTGCCAGCGAAACATCTCCTTACAATCAATTTGCCCAAAAGAACCTTTATTTCAAAACAAAAGTTTTGGCGGAACAAGAAATTTATCAGTTTTTGGAAACTAGCCGCATGGATGTGGTGATGATTTTGCCTGGTTGGATGATGGGCCCTGGGGATGCGGCACCAACTTCTGCGGGACAACTGGTGTTGGATTTATTGGCAAGTAAACTACCAGGGACAGTTGATGGTGGTGCTTCATTGACTGATGTTCGGGATGTGGCAATGGCTATGGTTAGCGCTGCCGAACGAGGAAAACGGGGTGAGCGTTACATTGTAGCGGGGCCACTCAAAACTATGAAAGATATTGCCTTGGAACTGGAAGCAATTTCAGGGGTAAAAGCTCCCAAAATGGAAATTCCTGATTGGCTGGCACTTTCAATTGCATGGTTATTGGAAACCTGGACGGGTTTGATTGGTGGAGTCAACCCCATGCCACTGGCTGGCGTGCAAACTTTGTTGGAAAAAGCTCACTTAAGTTCCGCCAAAGCCGAAGGAGAGTTGGGAGTAAGGTTTCGCCCTTTCACGGATACATTGAAAGATACTGTGTTGTGGTATCAATCTCAAGGCTATGTCTAAAACCACACCTTGACCCAATACTTGTCGGTTAAGGGGAAAAGGTTAAGGGGTAAAGGATGTATTTGAAACCTTTCCCCTTTCCCCTTTACCCTTTGCCCTTTGCCCTTTCCCCTTTACCCTTTGCCCTTTGCCCTTTACCCTTTCCCCTTTCCCCTTTGCCCTTTGCCCTTTGCCCTTTACCCTTTCCCCTTTCCCCTTTACCCTTTGCCCTTTGCCCTTTCCCCTTTACCCTTTGCCCTTTGCCCTTTACCCTTTCC